>Ga0123519_10003468_pt1 | contig 26083 bp, 23 predicted proteins | sample YelNatPaOPRAMG02_FD_87396 | JGI IMG/M metagenome (GOLD analysis project Ga0123519, IMG submission 87396) | Hot spring microbial communities from Yellowstone National Park - Yellowstone National Park OP-RAMG-02 (version 2) | ecosystem: Environmental > Aquatic > Thermal springs > Hot (42-90C) ...
ATGATATTGGGTATCCTTTGGCCAGTACGGGCGAGCAGACGGGCATTATGAATGATTACCCTCGTATTGCCACCATCGGTGCCACCACTCAGCAGGAGTATATCAGGCGCAATAGTTTCTATTTCTGCGATTTCTCTTTCATCAAGTTCATAAGAATACCGACCTACTACTCTGGCTCCGGCTCCCAGAGCCGCCAGATTGGCCGCCTCACTGGTATATTCAGGCACAAAACCAACGCAAACCATTCTCAAACCACCAGCAGCGCTGCTGCAGGCTTTTGCCCTCGAGCCATCCAGGTCTTTGATACCGGTTTCCATGGATAGCTGCTTCAAGGCTTGTTTCAGTCCAATGGTAATGTCGGTATCAACTGTGGATGGAACCCGTGTGCGGGCAAGTATCTCAATTTTTTCCAGATCCACCGCCACCGCTTTGGTGAAGGTGCTGCCGAAGTCAATTAAGATCTGTATGTTTTCTCTCATTGTTTCTAAATCAGACCTGCCCTGGACAGTGCAATTTTATTTAGTTCTCTTGAAATACCATTTGATAACCTGTTCAGGCTTTGCCTCTTGCTTTCAAATCGTTCCACAAGTCCTTGATCGCCGCATTTATATCGGCTTCGGGTGGATAGACCCGGTCAAATCCCAGCTTTTTGAATTTCTCTTCATCCCCTTTAAAATCGTGCCTTGAAACTCCGAGTATGCCACCAATGTATAGCAATACATCTTCAAGTCCGGCTTCCCTGCATTTATCTTTAAATCCTCTTAGATCCAGTTCAGCCATTCCATACAGGGAACTCATTAAAATCGCATCGGCACTGGTTTCCTGGGCAACCTTGATAAATTCCTCGGGTGGTGTCAGGCATCCCAGAGCAATCACATTAAAACCAGCGTCCCGCAAAGCGCGAGAAAGAATCTTGGTCCCGATCACGTGGGCATCATTTCCGACGGTACCCGTGATCACTGTCGGTTGCTTTTTCATGTTCCCTCCTCATGCTCCGATAATTTTGCCTTTACTAAAAGCCCAGAAATCCTCGATCACCACGTTATAATCCATTTTTCTCTTCTCGATTCGTTCCCTTTCAGCAATCTTTTCGTGGTGAAATTCTTTTACTTCATCAGGAAACGGCAGATTGCCAAAATTCAGGTAACGGCAGGCGCCGGTCACATCTTTAATTCCCAGCACCTGATCTCTGACGTGGATATTCGGGCTGAAGGGAGAATCAATCACACCGGCTTCCACGGCCTTCAGAGATCCAACCACGATATCACTTTCTCCAAGTTCGATTACTTTTTCCAGAATAGACCTGACCTCGATTTCGGTGATCTTCTTTTCCTCTTCAAGACCCTTGATTTCGAACTCAATTTTTTGGGTTCTGACAACATTAAAAAACCAGTTGGCCGCTTCATAACTCATGGCATGGGCTTCCAGTGTGGGAACACCAGCTCCCTCATCAATGGTGCGTACGAACATGGCATCGGCTTTTCCGAGAGCGGCTGTCATTGCGGAATATCCCAGATAGGCAAAACTACCTCCGAGAGTTTGCGGAACCGGGAAGAGGGGTGTTTGATTGCATAATAAACCGGGGATAACCACATCTTTATAACCGAACCTGTGCAGATATTCCTGCATTAATACAGGGGTAACTTGCATCCACGCCAGATCTTGGGCCAGATGCCCATTGTAATGCATCTGGGGGATTACGCTTTTCACGCCCTGTTCGGCTGCCATCAGGGCATCAAGAATTATGCAGGCGATGTTGACGCTGAGGGGAAAAACACACGAGGGGACAAATCCATGCAGGTCGGTAGTGATGATGGCTCCTCTTTCGGTGTAATAACCCGCCAGTCGATTGGTATACTGGGTATGTTCAATGCAATCTTCCAGAGTACGCTTTTTTTCATAGCTGCCGAATTCCAGGAAAGCACTTTTGCCGGCTGCTGTCATGCCGGATGCCAGGGCAATCTCCATTGCCAGTTTTCCGGCTCCCCTGGGACTGAAAGCAGCGTCAACGCTTTCTGTTACCCTGCGTGTATTTTTTACTCCGTGGACAACAATAGGATATCCGTTCAACAGTGGCTTCCCGGTCCGGATGGACTCCTCAAGTGCAGCCTGTGCTTTGGCAAACTGGTAGTTACGGGTATAACTATCAATGGTGACCGGAATATGCTTGATGCCAGCTCTGGCAAGGGTTTTAACCAGTTCGATTTCGTCTTCCAGAATCGGGGTTCCCGCCCTTGGCCAGACGGTAGTCCTGCCTTCCTGACGTTGTTTTAAGGTGACTTTCATAAAATTCTTACTATCGGGCAGGTTCCGGCTGTATTCAACTGCTTCGTCCAGATTAACCTCCTGACCGGTTGGCCACTGTGCCAGTACTTCTTTGCGCATTTCCAAAAACGTTTTTTCATCGATTTTCTTCTGTCTGACTTTGTATTCCATAACGCCTCCTAGATAACTTCAGCTTCTTTCAGTTTCTCCAGCTCCTCCCAGGTAAAGCCGAGTAAATCCATCAGTACCTCTTCCGTATGCTGTCCGAATTGTGGAGCAGTTCTCCAGACCCCGGCCGGTGTTTCACTGAATTTAAAGGGGAAGCCGGTCATCTTGACTTTACCGAGCGTTGGATGTTCAACATCGATAATATAATCATTTGCCATGATCTGAGCGTCTGTGGTCAGCTCGGTCAGTTCATTGATTGCAGAAAAAGCCATTCCCATTCCCCTGGCTTCCAGAATCTGCAACCATTCAGCCCTCGTTCTGGTTTTGAAAATTTCTTCCAGGATGCTGGTTAGCTCGAAGGCGTTTTCTCTCCTGGCTTTAGCACTGGAAAATCTGGCATCGTTTTCCAGTTCCGGAGCACCTATCGCCGAGCAAAAGGCAGACCAGAATCGATCGGATTGTGCTTCGCATAATAGTAACCATTTGCCATCCGCGCACTCATAGTGATTGGCTAAAGGGTTTCTCAGGGTTTTTTTGGATGATCGTGGCATCGGACGTCCCCTCAGCAGTGTGACATTAACGTTATAAGCCTGCATGTGAATTCCTGAGCCGAGCAGTGAGACTTCAATCTTCTGACCAATTCCTTTTTTATTCCTGGCGATTAAAGCAGCCATGATCCCGCCTGCCAGGATCGTGCCGGTAACCTGATCGAAGAGTGCTCCGGCTATTTGAGAGGGTGGGCTATCAGGCTCACCGATGGTAGTCATAATCCCTGAACGTGCCTGGGCGATCGCATCGAAAGCGCGTTTACGGCTATCAGGGCCCAAAGAACCGTAGCCGGTAGCCAGTCCATATACCAGTTTGGGGTTGTATTGACGCAGGTTTTCGTAATCAAGATTCAACTCTTCAATTGCAGGCAGTGAATAGTTAGTACAAAAAACGTCGGAGACTCCTATCAACCTGTACAGTATTTCTTTACCCCGCTCGTTTTTCAGGTTTAGAGTAATGCTCTTTTTATTCCGGTTGGCTGTCTCAAAAAGGATATTGGTGCCGTCTGGCATAATCATTCCCCTGCCAAAGGTTGATTCCATCCCCCTGACTGGATCGCCCTTGACCCTGTCTTCGATTTTGATGATTTCGGCACCGAGGTCGCCCAGAATATAGCAGGCAGATGGTGCACTGAGGTAGCCGCCGCATTCAATTACCTTGATGCCTTCAAGTGGTCCAGGCATTAATTCACCCCCTGTTTACTGTCCACCGTTTTGTTTCGATATGTTATTGCCATCATTCAATCATCCTGATCAACTGCGTAAAAATTGATCAGGAGGTATTCCTCATTCTGCGCAAAATTTTCATTTCATCTGGAGAAGGTGCCGGAATATCTCTAATATCTTCCGCTAATTTAAGTGACCAGCCGCATTCTCCCTGAATTGTTTTAATACGGTCTTTTAAAGAAATTTTATCCTTGCAGGGTAAACATCCCGTCAGGAGCAATTCGTTTTTACCCGGTGCTTTCTCAAGAACCCCCATTGTGGATATAATTTTGGTTACCCTGTCTCCCGGACACGTAATATAGGGCAGCGTATCAACAAATCGATCCCTGGACTGGTTAAGGATTACAATTACTTCGCTGGCATTACCCACATCGTTTGCGCCGCCTGAACCTACCAGAAACTGCCCGTTTGAAGTAAGGGTAGAATTAATGTTTCCGTATTTATCAATTTGTCCTGCACCCAGGATGCCCAGGCAGCGGTTGTTCTTACCCCCGATAATAATTCCCTGAGATACAATGGTGTCTGTTACCATCCTGGAACTGTACACACCAAACAGATTTTGCAGTCCTAGTTCTCCCGGTACAGGCTCATAGCCGTACTGTCCGTTCCCGCTGATAATATCAATTTGATATCCAGAAGATTTGAGCTTTCGATAGGCTATCAATACGGATATAGAGCGTGAGCCAGCACCCATCAGCATTACCCTGTGCTGGTGTTCCAGTACACTCCGGATGATTTCTCTGGAGGCTGCAATCAACATCATTTCTTCAGGTGTAAATTCTGCTGGATCAGATAATTCGGGTACTCTTTCAAGTTGAATTTGCCCCAAGTTTTCTTTCTGATGGTACTGGAGCGAGGCGATTCTGTCCTGACCGAGTTTTTGCAGGTAATCTTCATGATTGCGACAATCCAGTACCCATTCTTTGATCCAGGTGTTCAGGGTGCTTTCCTTGCCTGAAGCTTCATGTAATTTTTCCAGAAAAGCCACATCTGATTCATATCCGGTGAACCCGGATATGCCCGGATTTGCCAGAGAAAAAGGATGTACTCCAAGCGGGGCCAGTACAACTGCCTGCACAATGCAGCCTGGAATTTTTACCAGAGAGGCATATTTCCTGATAAAATCTACCGGAACTATTTTTTCAACGGTAACCAGCACTCCTCCCTTACTGGCAAAAGCTCCCCAGATATCCTCTCCGTAAGGAATGGCCAATATCGTGTTTCCTTCAACGTCTGCGGCACAGCCGTGAATTATGGAAATATCGGGATTAAGAGATTTTACCAGTCCGGTTCTGGCAGTATTATCAAAGGGATCGGTAATCTCGCAATAATTTTTACGGTTATCGGATGCCAGTGTACTGCCGGTTATCGAGCGGGTAGGCATAAAAGAAACACCCAGTGCCCCTGCGAGAAGCCTCTGTTGCAGTGAGCAGAGGGACCAGTTTTCAAATTGCACACGTTTTGAAGACCATTCTTTCTGCATGATTTTACTGGGTCTTCCAGAGGTTGAAATATCCACGCAGGCTGAGAAGGTCATTTTCCTGATCAGATCGCAATGGAGAAGGTTGATGGCATGACCGGAAACCGTACTCTGAATTAACTCGAAATCCGGATGTTTTCCCCAAAATTGCCTGATGATCTCGCAGATTGCAGCCCCCGGCCCACCCATGCCTCCGGCAAGATGGAGTTTCATGCCCCGTTTAACCAATCTCGAGATTGCTTCTGCCAGTGGCAGTATTTTCCCCTGCCCTTTATACTCTAAATTAAAATCACCGCTGTTCATCGTTTATGTACACGAATCCGGGTAATTGGCTCCCTGTTTTGAGAATTGTTTTCCGGTGATATGCATAAAATCCGATTACGGGAATAGACATAGTTCCACTTTATGGAACTAATGTTCCCACCAATTTTTATAGTTTAATTATACCACACCCTGTCAATACGATATCCTGATTGGATTGATCTCTTCGATAAATAAATAGATAGATAGATTTAATCACTCTGGGGTGCAAATTATCAAACCTGCGGGTTCAGTTCATTTCTTTTTGCCAGCAGGCTTGAAATCCTGGAGGCGCTGGCAATGAGTTCCTCGGTCAGTTTTTTAACCTTTGGGCGTATGCGGATTTCAGGGCCTACCAGATTAAGAACAGCAGGCAGAGCATAATTGATCACCGGTGTCGAAATGCAGGATACACCCAGCGCATTTTCACTGTGACCTATTCCATAACCGTGCTGGCGTACCAGCCGGATCCTGTTTTTCAATCTTTCTAGATTAAAAGTTCCGTGTTTGTTCTGAAGTTCTATCTTGATATTGTGCAGGATGTTGCCAATCTGTTTCTCATCTAACTGGGACAACAGGACGATGCCATCGATTCCTTCATAAAGAGGTCTGATTCTTGAATTTGCTCCATCAACTTTTAGGTCATGCTTGCTGTTCACCACATAGATATTAATATTTTTCAATCCGATTTTGATTCCCAGACTGACGGTTTCACCGGTTTTTTCGGATAGTGTACTCATTTCATCAGAGGCACAGCTGATCAGATATTCCTGGGTTGTGATGGGAGTAAAGATCAGCCTGATAAAAGAATAACCGAGATAATACTGGTGATTAACCGGATCCTGGATGATCAGTTCACATTCTTTAAGGGTTTTAAGTAATCTATGGGTGGTGGATTTACTGAGATGGCACCTGACGGCGATGTCGGTCAGACTGTTGATACCATTGCTGACACAGTTCAGGATTTCGGCTGCACGCTGGATTGATTGAACTGCAGCATCTCCTGAAGTGTTATTTGTTTTATTGTTTGTTGATAGATTTCGTACCATTCGAATTGGATACATTATTTCTCATTTGCTGAGAAACTGTCAAGGTCGATTATCCCTATCGTCGGTAATCAAACTGGTGCATAACCAGAAACAGAACCGGTTGGGGCATGAAATGGGATGCTGAACGGGGGGATTCACAAGAAAACTCAGAAGCGTCAGGCAGGTGGTATTACGCCGAGGTCGAGTTGATTTCATCAAGCGGGTGTGACAGGCATTAAAACGCGCCTGGAGGGATTCGAACCCACGACCCTCGGTTCCGAAGACCGATGCTCTATCCGCTGAGCTACAGGCGCATGGTTTCATTATAGCCTGCCGGAAAAGTTCGGTCAAAGCTGAATTAAAGAAAAAACCTATCCGAATTTATTCTATCGCCTGGCAAACCAGCCTTCTCGTGTCATCACTTCAGCGACTATATTATTGCTTGGTGAATCTCCACGAGCAACAAAAACTCCCGTCTTTGTGCCGACCGCTTCGGCCAGTTCTGCAATGTCTTTATGGGTAAATCCCGGGCAGAGTAGGATGGCATGAATACCCTCTTCCTTCACGAGTTCCTGGCAGATTTTCACTGCCTGCTCCTGGCTCTGCACCACTCTGACGAATAATTTGTACATTGGGGTCTCAATCAGACACTGGTTTTTTTCGGGGTTTGCATCCGGCGCATGGGCTACAAACGCAACATTGAATGACATTTTCAGATCCTCCCGTTTAATGTTGATTTTCTGCCAGCAAGGTTACAGGTTTTCATGAGAGTTTATTCAATGATTTGATGTATTCCTTTTAAACAGGGGAATTGATAAAAATCCATGTATTATATTTTATAATTGTAATCCGAACATATCCAGATGTATTAAAAATCATCGGGAGGTGGTGAAATGGCAGCCAGAGGTAAGAAAATTGTGATGCTGATCGAACATGATTTTGAGGACGTGGAAGTGACGGAACCGGTGAGGATTTTCAAGGAAGCTGGATTACAGGTAACGATCGTGGGTAACGGTTCACAGATCATCTATGTCGGCAAGCAGAAGAAAGCTAAGTTTAAACCTGATACCACGGCTGATAAAATCAACGTTCATGATTATGATGGGGTATTCATTCCTGGAGGTTATGCACCGGATAAAATGCGCTTAAGTCAACCGATGGTTGATCTGGTGAAAAGTTTTTATGAAGCGGGTAAACTGGTAGCGGCTATCTGCCATGGCCCTCTGATGATGATCTCAGCCGATATCGTGCGGGGGAAGCGCGTTACTTCCTGGAAGTCAATTGCAATTGACCTCAAAAATGCCGGAGCTCAGTGGGTTGATGAACCGGTAGTAGTCGATGGAAACCTGATCACTTCCCGGTCGCCGGATGATATACCCCAGTTTACCAGGGCAGTAATTGAGTTCTTGAGCAAAGTTCCTGCAATGGCTCATTCGTAATATGGCGAATGAGCCATTGCATAACATTGATCGCTTATTCTGCCCTGAGAGCCTGAATCGGATCCAGGCGTGAACCCTGCCAGGCCGGATAGAAACCGAAAAATAACCCGATTCCGACAGATACCACCACTGCCAGGATGACAATATCAGGAGTAACCACTGAAGGAACCGTCCCCATCGAGCGAATCAGATAAGAACCTCCCCAGCCCAGAGCAACACCGATGATACCGCCCGTGAAGGTGAGCAGAGCGGAATCGATCAGGAATTGTCCCCAGATGTCTCTTTCTTTAGCGCCGAGGGCTTTGCGGATACCGATTTCACGTCTTCTTTCCATAACCGAGACCAGCATAATATTCATGACGCCAATACCGCCAACGAGCAGTGAAATCCCGGCGATGGCACCGAGAAGGAGCGTGAGGCTCTGCATGGAACTGGAGATACTGCTGATGAGTTCATCCATGGAACTGATTGTGAAATCGTTATCTTCTCCAAGGGCGATTTTGTGACGGGTTTGCAGAAGGTAAGTGATTTCGTCTTTGGCGGTGCTGATCTGGTTTTTATCGGTTACCTGCAATGCGATGGTATTGACGATGTGCTGACCGGTGGCGGTGATAGAGCGGGACATCATTCCCTGCAGGGTGGAAAGAGGAACCAGGATGGCGTAATCGGTGGTACCCCGCAGAGTTGCACCTTTGCTTTTCAAAACTCCGGCAACGGTAAAGACATTGTTACCCAGTCTGATTTTCTGGCCCACGGGGTCGTCATCACCAAAAAGGGTTTCCTTAACGGTTGCTCCCAGGAGGGCGATCTTCATGCTGCGGGAGTATTGATATTCCGAGATGAAATCGCCGCTATCCATTTCGATATTAAAAACCTGCTGGTAATCCGGCGTCACACCGTAGACTTGAACGAACATATTTTGACTGCCAGCAACGACCTGCATTCCAGTTGAAGAATAAGGTGCAATTGCCGTCACTTCCGGTACATTTTGCAGGATAGCCTCTGCATCTTCCAGGGTGAGTGTGTTGGCTGATCCGAAGCCCGTGCGAACTCCGCCCTGTGTGGTGGCACCTGGCTGAATGTAGATTAGATTTGTACCCAGACTGGTAAAGTTGCTTAAAATCATTGATTCGGTGCCTCTGCCGATGGACATCAGGATAATAACAGCAGAGATGCCGATTACGACTCCCAGGACAGTCAAAAAGCTTCTCAATTTATGTGTGGTTACAGACGTCCAGGCGGTGATTAATGGCTCAAGCAATTGTTTCATACTTTTTCCTCACTTATGATCTGACCATCCTGGATATGGATAATGCGCTGGCAGTAGCGGGCAATATTGGGGTCGTGGGTGATCATAATCAAGGTAATCTTCTGTTCTAGATGAAGACTGGTCAGGATGTTCATAATTTCCTTGCCGGACCGACTATCCAGGTTGCCGGTGGGTTCATCTGCCAGAATAATGGGAGGGTTTTTTGCCAGTGCTCTGGCGATAGCCACCCTTTGCTGTTCGCCTCCTGAGAGTTCACTGGGTTTGTGATGAAAGCGATCGGCCAGTCCAACTTTGGCCAGGGCTTCCTGGGCGGTTTGAGGGTTGATTTTGCCGGCGTATTTTTGCCCCAGTATTACATTGTCCAGTGCTGAAAGGTACGGGAGCAGGTTAAAGGTCTGAAAAATGAAGCCGATTTTCTGTCCTCTGATTTTAGCCAGTTCGATGCTATTCAACCTGCTAACTTCCCTGCCTTCCAGAAGATAACTCCCTGAGGTGGGCCTGTCCAGCAATCCGATTAGATTCAGCAGGGTGGTTTTACCAGAGCCAGATGGTCCCATAATGGCAACCATTTCACCGGGAGAGACATCAAGATCAACTCCCTGCAGGACCCTGAGTTCTCTTTTCCCCATCGGGTAGGTTTTCACTATATTCTGAAGCTGAATCATCTGGGTACCACCATCCTGAATTCTCCGCCAGCCGGAACGCCTATCCGGTTATTACTGGTGGAACTGGTAGTAGAGGAAGTGGTTTTAATGACAACCTGTTCGCCCTCGCTAAGTCCTTCGGTAATTTCGGTATTCTGGTCATCGCTGATGCCGATTTTTACCGTGCGGGTCTCCGTCTGACTGCCTTTCACAACCTGGACGGTATAGTTCATTCCCTGACGGGTAATTGCGCGGCTGGGTACGATTAATACGTCATTTTTCTGCTGAATTATGATGTCAACCACTGCCGTAAGCCCATCTTTCAGGGTTATATTCGGAGCTGCTGCGCTCCCTGAGAAAGTTCCCTGTCTGCCTGTGCCGCTTGATCCACCCGGTATTACTGGGGTAGCGGTAGTTCCCGCGGTTGTTCCATAAGTTGATCCGGGGGTGGAAGTGGCAGGTGTTCTCGAAGGCGGTGACGCAGAAGTTGAACCCTGATTTGTCCTGAACTGACCGGCGAATACCGGTCTGGTAGAAGTCAATTGCACGGTAACTTTATAATTAACGACACCCTGGGAGACGGTTGCCAGGGGAGCGATGGCGGTGACCTTAGCCGGGAAGGAAAGACCGGAGAGTGCATCCAGGGAAACGGTGGCATCTCCCCCTAGTTTAACGGAGAAGATATCCTGTTCGGTGACCATGATATTGGCGGCAAACTGGTTGGGATCGGCGATCTGTATGGCAACCGTCCCCTTCTGAACCACATCGCCGCCTTTGACATTGATTCTGGTAATGAAACCGTCGAAAGGAGCCTTGATTACAGGAGAAAGCCCCTGGGCTTCTGCCAGGTCGTTCTGGGCGTCAAGGAGAGCCTGCGCGGCATCATCACGATCCTGCTGAGCATTGGTGACCGCGAGTTTGGCATCCTCGACTGCAACTTTGGCGTCTTCAAGGGCTTTTTGTGCCTGTTCAACCTTCAATTGTGCCTGAGCTACCTGAAGTGCAACATCGGATGAAATTTTGGTACTGGATCCGGAAAGGATTGACTTGAGTTCCTGATTAGCAAAATTCAAATCCTGCTGTCTGGCATTGATTTCCTCTTGCCAATAGAGTACATCGGCTTCTGAGCCGGAAATAGAGGCAGCTTTAAGCATGGATTGGGCGAATTGAAGGTTATAGGAGGCTTTATCAACCTTATCCTGGGCTTTTTTGACTTCGGTGATCTGGGAAAGACTGGATTGAGCGGACTGGAGATCGAGTTCAGCCTGTTTGACAGCGAGTTCCTTTGCTGAGATATTGCGCTGAGCCTGAGCCAGACTGCTTTCTTTGGCAGAGAGGTTGCGCTGGGCGGTGGTGACAGCCTTCTGCAGGGTTTTGAGCTGATCCTGCCAGGCGGAGGTATCGAGTTTAGCCAGTTCCTGACCTTCGGTCACGGTCTGACCGGCTTCGACAAGTACCTCCTCCACGGTGCCAGCCATCTCAAAGGACAAATCCTGAGTTTTAGAAAAGGCAAGATTGCCTGTTCCCGTGACTGTTAACGAGATGTTACCTTTCTGAACGGTGGCAACCTGGGTTTTTGTAGTCGAGGTTGCCTCTGAATTACCCTTGCAGGCTGCTAGAAAAACCAGGGTGGTCAGACTGATGAAACCAAGCAGAATTGCTAACCATCTTTTTCCCATGTTTTCATTCCTTTTTCATATTTAATCTGTAGTTAATTTAGCAATAAATTATTAAGAAAAGATTAAGTTAAGGGAATACTTGGCATGCTGCAATTTACAGAAGGGAGTTACTGCTCGTTATCCAGAGGAAGTAGAAAATAGAAGCAGCTTCCCTTGCCGAGTTCACTTTCAACATGTATGGAGCCTCCGTGAGCTTCAACCAGCCGTTTGGCAATGGTTAACCCGAGTCCGCTACCACCTCTTGAACGCGAGCGGGATTTATCTACCCTGTAGAAACGTTCAAACATGTTCGGTAAATCCCCGGGTGGAATCCCTTCACCGGTATCTTTCACGCTGACCCTGACCTTTGAATCCTGGAGGTTCACGGTGACATGGATTTTCCCTCCGGCTGGGGTATGGGCAATGGCATTCGCCAGCAGGTTCCGCATCACCTGGCTGATTCTATGGTAATCAATGTTCACTGGCGGCAGATTATCAGAAATATCATAGCTGAGCTCAATATTCTTATCCATTACTTTAGGCTGCACCGAGGCAACCGACTGTTTGATTAACTGGGCGAGATTTTCGGGCTGCCTGATCAATTTCAGTTCTCCGGCATCGGATAGAGCCAGTTCCTGGAGATCATCCACCAGTCTCGATAGCAGGGCAGCTTCTTCACATAAAGAATTAATGGTTTTTGGATCAGGGGTGATTACGCCGTCACGGATCGCTTCCAGATAACCGGCAATATTGGAAAGAGGGGTGCGGAGCTCGTGGGCGACATCCGCCACCATATTGCGTCTGAGTTTCTCCAGCCTTTCCAGGTCACTGGCCATCGAATTAAATGTGGCGGCAAGCTGGCCAACTTCTCCCTGGTTTTTAATTTTCACCCGCTGAGAGAAATCGCCCTGTCCGAGCTTTTTTGCCGTAGCGGTTAAAACCCTGATAGGGGAGAGTATATACCTGGATAACACGAAAGTAAAAATCAGGGCGATTCCGATCGCCAGCAGACCGCCCCAGATCATATATCGGCTCAAAGTACTGGAAAGATAAACACTCAACACGCTGGGTGGATTTTGAGGAATTACATAAAGTGTCCCGTACAGAACCTGTTGCAATCTCGGCTTACTCGGAATACCTGAAGGTGATTGAGAGGGCGAAATGGCGATCACCGGATAGTACATCGGGATTCCCTCAGATGATGAGTTGTAGGTTTGCCCTACCAGACTATTTTGGGAATCAGCAATGACCTTTCCGGTTTGATCACAGATTAAAATCCTTTTTTGCTCAAGTGTACCAAGTTGTTCTACCCACGGCTGAACGCCTTCCCAGTTTCCTTTAGTCAGATAAAAGCGGGAAAGGGCATAGGTTACCCGGTTAATTCTTACCTCGTTATTGAACTCTTCATATTCGCGTATTTTATCCCATGTGGAACGGGCGATAAAAAACGAGGCTGTTCCGATGGTGAATACAATTATCACTATGAATGCCAGCATCAGCCGGAATTGCAGATTATGAATCATTCGCTTCCTCCGGCAAATTTGTAGCCAGCCCCATAGACGGTTTTGATGTATCTGGGACGGCTGGCATCCGGTTCTATTTTCCGCCTGAGGTTAAGTATGTGAACGTCTATCGTACGGTCGAAACCATCGAAGTCATATCCCAGAACCTTTTCAATCAATTGAGCCCGGGTAAAAACCCGGTTGGGTTCTCTTACCATAACACCCAGAAGCTTGAATTCGACCGGCGTCAGATTCAGCGACTTGCCAGCCAGATAGGCTTCGTGCCTGGGGAAGTTGATTGTCAGGTCGCCGTATTTTAGCTCGGCTGGCCCCATCTGAATTGATTCATCAGGAGTACGCCTGAATACCGCTCTGACTCTGGCTGCCAGTTCTTTGGGACTGAATGGTTTGGTAACATAGTCGTCTGCCCCCAGATCAAGCCCCGCAATCCGATCATCTTCAGTAGTCTTGGCAGTCAGCAGAATAATGGGAACTGATGATTCTGCCCTGAGTGTGCGGCAGATTTCTAATCCATCTATACCGGGGAGCATAATATCAAGTACAATCAAATCAGGATGAGCTTCTCTGGCCAGTCTGAGGGCTTCGTTACCATCAAAGGCTGTGATGACCGAATAACCGTCCCGGTTTAGATATAACTTAACCAGTTCGACGATTTTAACGTCGTCATCAACAATTAAAACCTTTTTCCCAGACATGAGATGTTCACCTTAACATGATATTAAAGAAAAATTATTAAGAAATTGTTAAAACAGTTATTTTTCGTTCAATAGAAGTTTACATAATTTAGTAGAACAATGCAAAACGCCATTTGTACGGCGGTATTGGATTTAATAAATGGGGGAATTGTCAGGTTAAGTAAGTTGACCTGCTGAATGCCTACAGTTATTCTGAGCAAAAGATAATTCTTTGAATATAAGGGGGAGAAGGACAAATGATTGTGCATGGCGTCAGCCAGAAAGGGAAGGTGGTTCTGGGCAACAATTGCATTATCCAGGAGAATGTCAGTCTGGGCAATCTTGAAAATGGAGTTCTAACGATAGGTAATAATGCGCTGATTCGCTCCGGTGCAATTATTTATTCGGGAGTACAAATTGGTGCAGATTTCAAAACAGGGCATAATGTATTAATCAGGGAAAATACAGAAATCGGCGATAGGGTACTGGTAGGCACTAATTCTGTAATTGATGGTAATTGCCGCATCGGGAGTAATGTCAGCATCCAGACCGGTGCTTATATCACCGCCTTCACCGTAATTGAAGACGATGTTTTTGTTGGACCCTGTGCAGTAACCACCAACGATAAATACATGTATTACGGCGCCACCCTCAAAGGGCCGGTGATTAAAAAGGGAGCCCGCATCGGAGCCAATGCGGTTATTTTACCCGGTGTGGTCATCGGAGAAAGAGCTGTGATCGGTTCCGGCGCCGTGGTTACCAGGGATGTACCGGAAGGCGCGGTGGTTGCGGGTAATCCCGCCAGAATTATGAAAAAGAGTTGAACTTGCATTTTGCTGGTGATTGGGAGAAAAAACCGAGCGGATAATTTCAACTGCTCCCCTGAAAAAAGCGGTTGATTTCACTTTCAATGAATCTGCGATCGCCCCTGGGCCCGATCCTGTATGCTTTCAAAATGCCGTTACGACTCCACCTTCTGACAGTATTGGCGTGAATATTGAGCAGACGAGCAACATCTCCGGTTCTCAGGAGGTTATCAGTGGTTGGCAGAGCTTTTTCTTCAGGGTTTTCTGCCTGTGATATTTCCCGTTTTTTACGATTGGACATTTTTGTCTTCAATGTTGACGCAGTTTTTCTGTTTTGATGCGGTTTTTTTAAAAATCTTCGGTAACAGCATTTTATAAATCCAGCATGCCGATCATTTTACAGTCACCGATTTAGCCAGATTTCTCGGGTAATCTATCGAACAGCCTCTAAATCTGGCTGTATAATATGCCAGGAGCTGCAGGACAACCGTATTTACTACCGGAGTAAATACATCTGAAACATGAGGAATTTTAATAATCAAATCGGCAAATGAAGTGATTGAATCATCTGTTTCATCAGCCAGAACTATTACGGGAGAGTGCCTGGCTTTAATTTCCTTGATTGAACTGATCATGTGGGCATAGCAATCATCCCGTGGAGCCAGAGCGACAACCGGGGTGTTTTGATCAAGCAATGCGAAGGGGCCGTGTTTCAATTCTCCGGCTGCATATCCTTCCGCGTGAATATAAGAAATTTCTTTTAATTTCAGAGATCCTTCAAGTGCAACCGGATAATTGATGCCTCTACCGATGAAAAATACATGTTGATAATCAGTCAGCGAGCGAGCGCAGTCCACAATATAACTATCATTGTCCAGCACCTGCTGAACTCTGGATGGCAATTGCTGAAGCTCGCCGATTAAGTTGCGTCTTATTGTGAGATCAATACAGGGAGATGAAAGTACCAGCTTATAGAGTTCGATGAGCTGTGCGATAAATGTTTTGGTTGCTGCTACGCTCACTTCAGGACCTGCCCTGGTATAGATCACGGTATCCGCAAGCCTGCTGGCGGTGCTGCCGAAAACGTTGGTGATCGCAACGATTTTAACCTGCGCCTGTTTGAATTTTTTGAGGGGAATCAGAATATCTGCAGTTTCACCGGATTGGGTAATTGCGATTACAGTGGAAGGTTTTAGCAGTCGGCTGCGTTGAATGAACTCTGATCCCAGTTCTACCCTGACAGGGCAACCCAGGAATTCTTCAATCAGGTACTTACCCAGTAAGCCGGCATGGTAACTGCTACCGCATGCCAGTACCAGTATATTAGCAAAATCTGAGTTAAATGCGATCTGCGTGCAGTAGTCATAATCTTCCGAAGGATAGCCTGCCAGTGATTCCCTGATAATTCCGGGTTGTTCATGGATCTCCTTCAGCATAAAGTGGTCATAGCCACCTTTACCGGATTCGCATTTATTCCATTGAACCGAGGCGGGCTCGCGATATACGATCTGCCGGTTGTTCAATATTGTGATATTATTCCTGGAAATTGCTGCAATGTCGCCATCTTCCAGATAAATCACTTTATTAACATAATCCATGATTGCCGGAATATCAGAGGCGATATATTTTTCGCCATCACCAATGCCAATCACTAGTGGGCTATCTTTCCGACTAACAATTAAGGTATCATCTCCTTCTTTCAACACGGCAATTGCGTAAGAACCTTCTACTTTAGTAAGTGCCTTTTCCACAGCTTCCAGCAGATTATTCCCGTAACAACTTTCTATCAGATGAGGAATCACCTCTGTATCTGTATCTGAAACAAAAATATGCCCCTGCCGATTAAGCATTTGCCGGAGTTCCTGAAAGTTGTCGATTATGCCGTTGTGCACTACAGCGATTTTTTTTGAACAATCATAATGTGGATGTGCATTTACGGCATTTACCTGCCCGTGGGTAGCCCACCTGGTGTGTCCAATGCCGATATTGCCATTGATGGATGGTGCGATTTTTTTCAGGGCCGCCACTCTGAGCGCATCCTTGAAGATCTGGAGCTGATTGCTGCAAACCGCGATTCCGCATGAGTCATAACCCCGGTATTCCAGTTTGCTCAAGCAGTCTAAAAGAACCGGTTGTGCCTGTCTCCACCCCACGTAACCGACTATCCCGCACATGTCAATTAAGATAAATCCATTGTTTCCAGGAGTCAATCTACTTTTCCTTTCTTTACCTACCAATTTATTTGATTGGAATTGTCAGGTAAAGTTACTTGAACCTGTGATCAATCTGGGCTAAATGTATAAGAAAATCTCAAATAATCAAAATGCAATAAACTAGAGGTAGAAATAACAAATGTATATTCCAATGACGGATCTGAAAATCCAGCATGCATTAATCAAAGAGCAAATCGAGCAAGCAATCAGGAGGGTCATGGATTCGGGCAGGTTTATTCTGGGTCAGGAGGTAGAAGCCTTCGAACAGGAAATCGCCGCTTATTGCGGCACGAAGTATGCAATTGGGGTGGCTTCTGGTACGGATGCCTTAATTTTGAGCCTTGCAGCCTGCGACATCGGCACGGGAGATGAGGTTATCACCACGCCCTTCACCTTCTTTGCTACAGTTGAAGCTATTATCCACCTTGGAGCACACCCTGTTTTTGCAGATATTGATCCAATCACCTTCAACCTCGATCCGGAGAAGGTTAAATCCAGAATTACCTCCCGGACGCGTGCGATAATCCCTGTCCACCTGTTCGGGCAGCCGGTGGAAATGGATCCGATTCTGGAACTCGCCAGAAAAGACAACTTAAAGGTGATCGAAGACTGCGCGCAGGCTCTCAGTGCCGAATACCGGGGTAAAAAAGTCGGCTCACTGGGAGACGCAGGTTGCCTGAGCTTTTTTCCTTCTAAAAATCTGGGTGCCTGTGGAGATGGCGGAGTCGTCTTGACCAGCGATGAAAAGATAGCTGAAAAAGTCCGTTTATTGCGTAATCACGGAACCAGAGCAACTTACCTCCACAGCCGTGTAGGCTTTAACAGCCGGCTGGATGCGATTCAGGCTGCCATTTTAAGAGTGAAATTGAATTATCTGGACAACTGGAGTGAGATGAGACGGCGCAACCTGGAACTTTATAATCGGTTGCTCGGGGAGATTGGGGGAATACGGATTCCTCTGAACAGGAAAGATACCCGCCCATCGGTCAATTATTATACAATTCGTCTGGTTGATCGTTCCATCAACAGGGAGCGACTGCGTGAAAATCTGCGCAAGAGGGGAATAGATACTGCTGTATATTATCCGCTCTCCCTGCACCTGCAGGAAGCCTGCCGGAGCCTTGGCTACAGGTATGGCGACTTTCCGGAGAGCGAAAGGACACAGGAACAGGTACTTTCACTTCCGATGTATCCGGAGTTGAGCAGAGAGCAGATTGAGGAAATAGCCGGCGGAATAAAACAGTGTATTCAAAGTATTCAATCTCTGGATGGCTTCAGGTTATCACTGTAGAGGATTATTACCGGAGGAAATGAAGTATGAAATTTGATTTTGATCGAGTTCTGGTTCTGAGTCCCCATACAGACGATGCCGAGCTTGGAGCGGGTGGTACGATAGCAAGATTGATGGAAGAAGGGAAAATTATTCATTACATCATTTTCTCCCGGTGTGAAGAATCGGTGCCCGAAGGATTGCCCAGAGATGTTCTTCAAAATGAGTGCATGAATTCGATGGCCGTACTCGGGGTTGGTTCATCAAATGCCGTTCTGTTGGATTATAAAGTCAGGTATTTCCCGGAACACAGGCAGGAGATACTGGAGGATTTGATCAAATTTAGAAAGGCGTTAAAACCCGATCTGGTTTTGATCCCTTCTTCTCGAGATATGCATCAGGACCATGCAACAGTTTACTGGGAAGCGTTAAGAGCATTTAAGAAAGAGGCTTCAATCTGGGGGTATGAGCATCCCTGGAATAATCTGACATTCACCACCGATGTTTTCGTCCGTCTGGAACAGAGGCATATTGACAAGAAAATCAGAGCCCTTAGTCAATATAAATCCCAGCAAAACCGCAGTTACATGGATGAAAGAAATATTCTTGCTCTGGCTTATACCAGAGGAGCACAGCTAGATACGACATTAGCTGAAGCTTTCGAGCTTGTAAGGATAATTTATTAAGAATCAGCGTTTAACGCGATGGAAGCATTTCACAGCATTATTCTTATTCTGGAGGATAAACATGAAGATCCCGGCCACCAGGCCCTGTTTTACAGAAAAAGAAATAGAGGATATTGAAGATAAAATCAGTCAGGTACTCAAAAGCGGGCGTTTAATTCTGGGGCCCTTCACCCGCCAGCTTGAGGAGGAATTTGCCAGTTATTGCGGGGTAAAGTATGCAATAGCTGTTAGTTCATGCACTGCCGCTCTGGAGATCGTATTGCGTTATTTCAAGGTTTCCGGCAAGGAGGTGATTGTCCCCTGCAATACTTTTGTAGCTACCTGTAATGCAGTAATCTACGCCGGCGGTACCCCGGTTTTGACCGAGATCGATCCGGAAAATCTCTGCATTGATTTCAATGATCTGAAGAAAAAGGTGTCCGGTTTGACCGCCGGGATAATTGCTGTTCATATTGCCGGATTTCCCTGCCCGGAAATCGAGAAAATCCACGAATATTGCCTGGAAAGAAACCTGTTTCTTATCGAGGATGTCGCCCATGCGCACGGTGCTATGCTGAACGGGAAAAAGGCAGGGAGTTTTGGGGATGCCGGTTGTTTTTCTTTTTATCCCACCAAAGTGATGACTACCGGGACAGGCGGTATGATTACGACCGATAATGCCGGACTTGCGGAATTTGCCGTCAGCCTGCGTCACCATGGGGTGGGTGAAGGTTTGCATCAAATCGTTAATCTAGGAAACGACTGGTTACTGGATGAAGTGAGGGCAGTTCTGGGAATCAGCCAGCTAAGGGCACTAGAATTAAATCTGGTCAGGAGGAATGAGATCGCCCAGACTTACAGCATGTTACTGAAGGAAATAGAAAATATCCGTTTGTTCAGGGTGCCGATCAATATCAGGCACAGCTACTATAAATTTCCTGTTATTTTAAGCGAATCGGTGGATAAATACCTGCTTAGCAGAATCATGCAAGAGCTCTACGGAATTGAAACAGGCTCAATTTACGATCCTCCGTGTCACCTGCAACCAGTTTATCAGAGTCGTTTTGGATATCGTCCTGGTGCATTCCCGGTGGCTGAAAATGTGCTCAGACGAACTATCTGTATGCCAATTTACGTTCAGATGACCGATGCTGATATTTCCTATGTCAGTGAATCTCTGCAGGCATGTTTGGAAAGAGTCTCCGGCAAGTCGAGCCGCTCGCTGGTTTAATCGTGATGTTTTGATAAAGATTCAGAAAACTCCCGACCATTTAAGGGTCGGGAGTTTATTCTGCTCTGGCTAACACTAAGCAGGCTGTCCATTTCCGTTTTTTCCGTTCACTCTGTTTTTGTATGCATATTGCTGGGTATTTAAAAATTCTATGATATCATCTCTCAGGAATCTTCTATCTCCTCTTGGACCTATTCTGTATGGTTTCAGTATGCCTTTATCACTCCATCGTCTAACCGTATTGATATGTAAATGTAACATTTTGGCGACTCCGCTAGAAGTAAGCATGTAATTTTTTCTCACCACTTTCATCCTCTTAACCACACCTCCCCTTTTGATACTGGTTTATTATGAATCAGTTAGCCATTTCAAAATCTGGAGAATCCTGAAGTCGCATTGTTAGCCAGTGACAAGTCTGGCATGTGATTTGAGAAAGATAAAGTATATTTAACTCACTGTATATAACTTTTAACATCATGTATATCCTACTTCTTTATATAAATCCGAGGCTTTTTCTGTTGCATGCGTAATTATGCTTAAGCTTAATATAGAAAATTGGCATTCCCAAACTGCCTGTTTGTACATGCTCCTGAAGTCGTAAACCGGCTGTAAAATTGCTTTGGGACACAAAGGTAAAATGTAAATCAGGAGCTTTGCAAGCTTTTCTACGGCATTGTGTGCTGTCTTGATCCCACTGGTTTGTCCTGTTGATGCAATATAATCAAAGGGGTTGTCTACTTAAAAAGTGCAGATTGGCTGTGCGATACATGTAGAATAGCCTGTTAAAAAGCTGATTAAATAAATCATTATCTGGTTGTCCAGATAGTCTATCTGGCGGATAGAAAAAGGTATGGGTTGAGTTAGAATATAGAATTAGCTGGCATAAACGATTGATTGGAGGTGGTGGTTTGGATGGGAGGGAAAAAAGCCCTGATCATTGAGGATGATAAACAATTCCTGTCAATGGCAATAGAATGGTTGCAGAAAGATGGCCTGCAGGTCATTACTGCCGAGACGGGAACTCTGGGCTTGCGGAAATTTTATGTTGAGCGACCGGATATTATTCTGCTGGATACCACGCTCCCGGAGATAGATGGTTGGGAAATCTGCCGGCGGATAAGAGATATGAGCGATACACCAGTCGTTTTGTTACTCTCGTCAAATCAGAAATCGGAAATGTTAAAAGGCTTCAATCTGGGGGCAGATGATTTCATTTGCAAACCGGCGGATTTTACCGAATTTCTTGCCAGAGTGAGGGCTGTACTGCGCCGGTGTACCGGAAGCAGGCGAGAAGAGCGACCTGTGTTCCGGCATCCCGAGGTGGAAGTAGATTGGAGGAGTCACCAGGTTTTCATCCGGGGCAAGGAAGTGAAATTATCATCAACTGAATTTAAGCTTTTAAGCTGTCTGATTGAGAATAGCGGCTGGCTGGTGACTCACGAAGAACTTCTGCGCAGAGTTTGGGGCTCGGATTATATCAATGATCGGAGCTTTATCAAATTATATATCAGATACCTGCGGCAGAAGATCGAGGAAGATCCGGCTCATCCGAGATTGATCCTGACAGAGCGTGGTCTGGGATACCGTTTTGCCAGCGGAATAACTGAGACAGTCCGCTGAAGCTTGCAATTTTAATGCTATTTGTATCTGCATCTTGGAATAACCGGCAATGTTGATATCGAGACTCCCAGCTTGCCAATTCAGATCTGTTAATGATAGAATTATGGCGGTAATCAGCGGGCCGCTAGCTCAATCGGCAGAGCAACTGACTCTTAATCAGTAGGTTCTGGGTTCGATTCCCAGGCGGCTCATTTGGTTTTGACTTTTTAATATCCCCAGAAGAACCTCATTTTCCCGAGAAAATTTTCCGCCATGCGGTCAATGCCAGTCTTTCTGTACCATCCCTTCTGACAAGTGCTATGGAATCATTATCATCCAGAGCAGAAAGCCAGGGCCAGCCCAGGAACCGGAGGTCAATTCCCTGCCCTGTAGTCAGGCGTCCTGTCACCTCAGTAATAAAATCTGCCTGAGCTTGCTCTCCGCCGAAGGCTTCCAGAGCTGACCAGCCGGCTTCGCTTAAACAAAAAGGTTTACCTGGCATATACTGCAATGCTCTGGCAAAGTAGTCATCAGGGATATCTGCTGGTCTTTTTATTCCCCGCACCGCGTACGGATAAGTAGTGAAGACCAGAATATCTATTTTATCTGGATCGAACATGCTCAGGAATCGCAGGTCAGCCTCCTGGTTCTCCGAAACTATTTCGCGGGCAAAGGTACAGAACACCCTGGTTTGTGGTGACAGTTGTTTTATAGCATCGTATATTTCATTATACAGGCTTATATAATTCTGAAAGCCATCAGGATCGCTTTCATTTGCACCATACTTCTCATACCAGCGGTTAACTTCATTACCTATTGATAAATATAAGGGGCGAGATACCCGGACAATGTCCAGAGCAGCCTGCTTATATGACTGTCGCCATGCTTGATTTCCCAGAGTAGCCACGGTCATTCCTGGGGGAGTGATGAGTGTCAAATTTGGTCCGATAAAAGACATTTGTATCATCGGAAACATGCCGTTTTGGCGAATGTATTGCTCCACGAATGTTCTACCCCAATCACCTGATAACTCTCCTGCCAGATTGTAGAAGGGAGTGGGACAACCCCACACCGGTATGAATTCGGCAAAGTCAGAAGCTCTCCGGTAGGCATCCTCAAAGGATTCATTTTGCCCTGGTGTTGGTAGAAGACCCATGAAAAAGCCACGGGATGGCGGTGCTGGTGAATCAACGGGTGTCAAAGTACCAGATTTTGTAGTCAGAACTGGCGGTGTAGTCTGCTTTGAAGGCACACTGCCGTTAGAGCAGCCAGCTAATATGAAGGCTACTATGGTGATGCTGGAAAAGATAGTGCCAAGCCGCACTCGGCAGATACCCTTGTTCAAGAAATATTCCGCGAACTTAATCAGTTTTTTCACAATAATTGCTCGACACCCGTCTATTCTACGAATTCAACAATCAATTAGCAAGCACTGAGGAAACTGCTGAGTAGATATAAAATCTTATGGGGAAGGTGACGCAATCGTGCTAGGACGGGGTAAATTAGAATTACCCCGTCCTTGCTATAAATTTAGTAGTCGGTTCCGTAAATGTAAGATCGTGTTACGCCTGGTTTCGGTATAACAGTATCAGGCCGCATCATCTCGTTGTCTTCATGATCCACAATATGACAGTGCCAGACATATTCTGCTCCACCAGCATTCGGATCGAAGGGATAGCGTAATGTAGCAGGATCACCACCGGTTCCCCCGACGGCGATATCTGTAGGAGCCCAGCGAACGATGATGCGGGTAACCATACCCGGGGGTACCATGATCGTGTCCTTCCATCCAGCCTCATTTGGATTCGGTGGGAGTGCAGTTCCAATGAGGAATGGGGTGGGATCAGGGTTGCCTCCAACTGCTCCGGAGGCATTTAAAGTGTTGTAGTTATCAGGCGGACCATAACCGGGCATATAGACACCGGCCGGATAAGGTAAACCGGTCATAGGATCAATCCCACCTCCTTTAAAGGCGGCATTGTAAACAGCGGAGTAACCTTTAACATCGATAGCCTGCCGGTTTAATAGCTGGAACTGTACCAGATGAAGGTGAATTGGATGGGTGTCCGCGGTCAGGTTGATAAATTCCCATTGTTCGGTGGTTCCTTCAGCGGGCATCTCACTGAGGTAGTTGCCGGTAAGTGGATTCAAGGTAAAATCAGACCTGATGGTACCATCAGGGTTGACTCCAGCCCATTTAGTATTGTTAACCAGGATTTCAAGAGGACCTCCTGGGAACTGAACGCCACCTACTTTAGCTTTCATTCCCATCACTTCGTTTAATGTTAACTGGCGTTTTTTATAGATCGTCACTCCGGCACTCAGGGTACCGGTGGTTGGGGTTACCAGACGAACGATAGATTGACCACCAGATCGGATCGGGATACCAGTTGCAGGGTTATAGCTATCATCTGGAGCTACTGCTCCGGCAACTATTCGAAATTGCATGATTTTGCCAACCGTACTACCCTGAGGAGGAGAGCCAGCAGGGTAAGGTGCTTTGGCGGTGTTCTCGAGAATTAATTTGGTGCCTGGAGCCAGACCAGCGAAATCAACTATTACATCAGCACGCTCACCGGGCATCAAAATCAGTTTCGGCACAGCTACCGGTGTATCCAGGTAACCTCCATCAGTTCCAATCTGCCAGATGGTTGGTGGCTTCCCTTTGCCCTGTACTTGGAAACTCATTTCATAGGTTCGCGCGTTAGAGCCGTTGATTAATAGAAAGCGATAACGCTGAGCCTTAACATTGAGATATGGCCAGACTTTGCCATTCACCACAATAGTATCCCCTAAGAATTCAGGCATCCAGTAGGGATGCTCTGGATTGATGCCGACATTCGGAAGGAATAATTGACCGTTGGCATCGAACATGCGGTCCTGAATTACCATTGGAACAATAGTATCATCGGGAGGATTAGCTGTAGTTCGGCTCAACCCGGTAGCACTTAATCCGGCTGGCAACGTAAGGCCGGGATCTGTTAGAAGATAAGCTCCCGCCAGTCCCATATACACATTCAGGCGAGTAGCACCAAGTGTATGATCATGGAACCAGAGTGGAGCGGCCTCCTGGCTGTTAGGATACCGATAGATTGAAGAATTACCGGGAGTACCTGAGGTGAAATAGGCTGCGCCCCGCTTGGCACCGTCCGAGGTGAACCAGGCGTCTGGACCTCCATCAAGGACTGGGGGAACCTCACCTCCATGAAGGTGAGGTACGGCTGGAATAGGTCCGTTATAATGAATGGGATTGCCTACCATTGCAGGTGGAGGAAATGGATTAGCGACCATCATCGGCGCATTGTCAGGATTCGCCCAGTGCAGGCTTTGATCCGTTGCATTCTTATAAGCTAATATATTCGTTGTAGTGGTTGTACCCAGGTCGTTAACAAAATTTACATTAGTTGGTTGGCTACGAGTAGCTATTATAACCGGACCAATATAAGTACCGGCTGGATTGGTGGGACTGATACCGGCACGGTAACCCCACACCCAGGTTCCGGTGTAGGTCCCGATTGCCGGGACAAATGTCGAAGGCATTACATTAGCCTGGAACTCCTGCATGGTCAAAGTTTGCTGAGTTCCGTCATCCAAAATAGTTTCTATAGGACCGCCAACCAGACTCAACAATGGCAATGGGTCTACAAATTGGGGAATCTGGCTTCCAGGTAGTTGCACCTGGATTCCGGGAGGTGGGATTGGTTTAGCGGCGATAACTGGAATTGCTGGTAGGATTAATGCTGTGAGAAAAAATATTACAACCAGGGAAATGAATAACCTCTTTTTAAACACATTTTCCTCCTGATAATCAGATTAAATGGCAATTGCTTTCCTATTTGTTGAATGACATACAGGCTCAGATCACAATCACCTCCTTAGAAGGGGCTTGATTATTAACGTAGTAATAATTCGGTAGCATGATACGAAATTATTCCTGCCGACTGATTTAGAGATAAACATAAGTATATTTACATTATAGTTATATTTTCAGAGGATTAAGGACATATTTGGGGGCTATCCTGATTTTGATAAAAAGTACAATTGTATCATTATACTTGAGGATAATAAGGCATGCTGTAAATAACGAGATGGTGAAGAAGCATTTAATTACTCAGATTGCGTAGCAACTAATATCCTTAACACGAAAAATTTATATTGTTCTAATTTTGCGGATAGACTTTCTGGAATCCCGGCGCAATTCCATCAGTATCCAGTTTACGAACAAATCTTGAGTTCTCCGGCAAGATGCGTAATCCATTGGGTATAGCCCGACCTGAAGCAATTATCGTTCCAGAGCCAAGATATACGTTGTGTCCAAGACACGAACCAATAAACGTATTTTCCGTATCTATTACCGTGCCGTTTTTCACCACCTTTATTGGTTGCCCATCAAAACGAAAATCTGTAAGCACAACCCCGTCACCTTTAAAAGTATCCCGCCCGATTATACTGCAAGAAAGACCTACTATGAAAAATCAATAGTGTAATCCTCCAGGTTTAGGCTGATAAGGTCTTTGCTCTTTAACAATAGAATAGACGCGATTCAACAGGCGACGGCAGACAGCGCCCAGGGCGC
>Ga0123519_10003469_pt1 | contig 26079 bp, 16 predicted proteins | sample YelNatPaOPRAMG02_FD_87396 | JGI IMG/M metagenome (GOLD analysis project Ga0123519, IMG submission 87396) | Hot spring microbial communities from Yellowstone National Park - Yellowstone National Park OP-RAMG-02 (version 2) | ecosystem: Environmental > Aquatic > Thermal springs > Hot (42-90C) ...
CATTATCCAACAATTTCATATTTAAATACATTTTTTGTCCCCATGTTTTGCTCTCCACATACCGTAACCTTGCACATACCAGCATTAATGCTGAATTACCATCTGGAAGACTACCTACCACTCGTGTCTGCAATGAACGCTTGTAACTTCCTGCTCTACTATCAAGACGTCGTTTTTTATGCTCATACCTCTGTGCATTACAGATCCAATCTGCTTCCAAATCCAAAAACTTGTTTAGTGTATCCTCTACTGTCTCACGTACCATCTTTCCTAATTGTTTTTGTATCATCTCTTCGTTCACAGAAACTATTTTATCCATATGGGGGTCCTCCTCTGGGTTTTTGGTTTTTTTTATTATAAAATACCAGTTCGAGGATACCCCTCTAAAAAAATGTGCGAAAAATTAATATACGTTATCAAAAAATTGAAATCTTTTCTATTAAAGGTGAAAAGATTTTTGAATATCAAACAAAAGATTTAGGAGCTCTAAGTAAGAAAGTATTTAATCATTTACCCAAAGGAACATATTTGATAAAAGAGGTATTTTAAAATATTTAAAAGTTACCTTAAAAATGGTAATGTTAATTCGTAAGACACATAAAGACCAAGCCGCAGACCCTCAAGAGACAACCATAAAGGTTCTTTTTCGTGCTCATAAAGCAAGCTTTTTCCAGAAGCATCTGTAACGCGTGTGCGTGGTAATATTGAATGCAAGATAGGCTCGGTTAGTTCAATCCAGGCAAGAAAAGGACTACCAGAATATTGTAACCTTAATCCTGTTTTAAACATAAACTCGCGTTCAAAATCTTTACGAATATTTTCTATATTAAAATTCACTTTAGAACCAATGTCTGTATTTTGTCCATAATATTTATTTATAAAAGAAAATTTTGAGTCAACAATGAATAATATACCCAATCCTAGTTTATTAAATGAGCTTATAAAAAGGGGGAGCATGGTGTTTAAATCTATTCCCAAATCAAGAACATTTTTGTTTGCATAAGAAAAGCCCTGCCATGAATATTCATCTGATGCGTCTGTTTTGGAATCTCTATAAGATTCTATCTGACCGCCTTCTACCCATCTAAGATAGGTATTGTTTAATCGCGAATATGAATATTCTAATCTCACAGCTCCATTAAAAAAATTATAAATATCTCCAGATGAAATCATTATGTTAGGAGCTATTTCAATTTTAGCACTATGCATTTTATCTTTTGCACTATTCTCAACTCCATTGTTACCATCTAATCTTCTTCCTTTAATAGCACCTTCATAGCCTATAAGCAAAAAAGAATTTAAAGAAAATCTGTTGTTCGCTAATAAAGGAAAGTTTCCACATGCATTTAATAATGCATCTTTTGAAATCCTTCTCCATTCATCTTTTTCGTATTTTCCAATAAAATTCTGGTTAATAACAGGATCCGAAGAAACATTTATTGTATCTTGTACCCAAGTATAATAATCCTGATGACCAGTTCTGTAAGAAAATAAGGCACTAATTTTTCCCAAAGGAAGAGAAGTCCCTGCTTGTAAATCTATATGAAACACTGGACCAAGTGCATATTCGTTTTGTAGCCATGCATCTCCTTCTGGTCCTGTTGCTCCAAAAATATGGGCACATGGTGAAGTAGTCCATCCCCAAGCTGCACGCTCTGTTGAATAAGAAGTACCATTTTTTGTAAATTCAAATTTTTTATATAAAAAAAGTGTATTTTCAAAGCCAATATTTAGCCTTATTGCAGAAGGATTGTTTAAAAAATTAAAAGCAACTATTCCTTTTAAATCTAAATAGTTTAATGTATGATTCATGCTATAATTAAATGGTATATGTGAGCCGGTACTAATATCAGAAATGTTTCCATCGGCGCGATTGTATCTAATATTCCAATCGTGGGCTAAATTTAAATTTGCAGTAATTCCTTTTATTGGAAATGCATGAGTATAGCCAAGTTGATTATAAAAAGAATATATTTGTGCTGTATGATAGAACTTCGCATCCATATCAATAATTTTTATTCCTGTGTTAGTATAAGATGCATTAGGTTTGTTTTCTGGTTCATCAATATCACCCCAATAAGGCCTTTGCTCATATATAGGATAGAAGATGACACAATTTGCATTCCAAAAAAAAATATCCTGCGGAAAAATAATATAAGAAGAATAAGGATTGGAACCATACATAGAAATATCTGTTGATATTATAATAGAATAAAAACTTAATATAAAAGAAATACTTAGTATATTATGTTTTTTCATATTTACTCCTTTGGTGCAAGCATTTTATTACTATTTTTCATCCAATCATTTTTTGATTTTAATTTTTGGTTTTTATTCCAAATAAATTGTCTAATGTTGTTGAAATAAAAAATCCAAGCTGCACCCCATGTTGAGAAGCCCACATGTTTTCATACTTTACTTCTGTAATAAGATTCTTTCCAGAAGCATCATAAACTCTTGTCTGAGGTGTTAGAGAGTAAGTTAATGGCTGCCCTATCATTAAGCGAAAATTGTAGGCATCTCTTTTGTAAATTATATTTGCAACGGCATTAAGCCAAGTTTCTCTATCATAATTTTTTCTGATATTTATTATTTCAAAATCTGCTTTTGTTGTATTAAACTGGCCATAATATTTATTAAGCCATGTAAATCTTGTCCATAATAACATAGAAAGACTAATTGCACATGCCTGATTTGGTCCTCCAAAAACAGGAATGGTAGGATTTAAATCTAATGCAATTTCAAAAAAATTCTGACGCGCATAAGAACATTCATACCATGTATAATCTTCTCCAAGATATACTCTTCTTCCAACATAAGATCTTTTTTGTCCACCACCAACCCAGTAAGGCTGTGTAAAATCATAGCTCATATGATTGTAATTACAAAGTATTGCAAGATCTATATAGGTAAATTTGTTTCCCCATGGGTAAATATTAACATTAGGATTAACTTGAAAAACAAATGTCCTTGAATCTTCTTTTATGCCACTTTCTGCCTGTGGATTTGCAGGATCAACGCCGGTTGAATCCATAAACGTAAGTCTGGAAAGAACAAGAGTATTAAAAAGAAAATTTTCTTTTTTGATCCAGTTATAATTTCCATAGATTCGTATTGTTTTTTCTGATATTTTTTTAGACACAATTTGATCATAATGACCTGTTAAATTAGCAATGGCAGGATCTGGTATTTGCAAAGTATCGCTTTGTTGCCACATATATTGGTTTAAAGAGCCATATTTAAGCCTTAACCTGCCACCAACTTTAAGTCGTGGAAGTGTTGCGGCTGTTTGCAAATCAACACGATAAAGCGAACCAACTGTGTAATCATCCTGATAATGGGCATGTTCGTGTCCATCATAATCATAAAAAATTCTACCACCTTGAAGAGTAGACCAAGACCAAACATGCCTTTGCACAGAATAGAAGGTATCATTTTTAATTATTTCCCAATTAAGTTTTGGTTGAGTGGAAGATTCTTTACCAGCTCCAAACTTAAATCCAAGAGGCGTATCTTTAAACTTTGTTGCAAAATAGGAAGTAAAGTAAAAATCATGAATAGAACGAAAGTTAGAATAGTTGAATTTTAAAATGTTTCCAATATCGTCTGTCATGGCAGCCTCTGCTTTTGATATAAAAGGTATATAAGTGTATTCTAAATCAAATCTTGTTTTAAACAGAGGAGAAAAGGTATAGGTAAAACCGCTAATGTTTTTCCAGTTGTAAAGATTAGAATTATGATAAAAATAATCATTACTTCCTTTTACACCAATTTTTTCACCTGTCAAAAGATAGGATGCACTTGGACGTAAATCGGGCTGATCTAAATCACCCCACCATGGTTCTCTCTGAAAAGTAGTGTAATAGAAAACAAAATCTTTAGGGAGTAAAAAAATGTCCTGAGGATAGGCAAAAACAGTATTAGAAGGATTAGAACCAACAAAAAACAATCTGGCAAAACATGAAATAACAAATAAAATTAAAGTAAAAATTGATAATATAATTTTTCTTTTCATATAACTTTTTATTTTTTGATGATTGGTTTATATTTATTTAAAATTTAAGAAAAGGGAAAATATAAAGCAAATAAACAAAATTAAATTTTTATAAACATAAAATAAAATGATATAAACCAGACTAACCTTTTTTAACAATTTATACCCTATTTGCAAACTTGAAAAAATACCCATTTAAGATAAAATTAAAAGATAAATTCCTTAAATAATTATTTATATATAATTATTTATAACTTGTTGATTTATACGATTAAGACGCTTTTTTTAAATTTGAATAAAAACAGCAAATTTTTATTTTTTGCATTATATTAATATAATAAGGACGGATTGAGATTGCACTTTGATTTTTTAGTTGTAAATTAGTAAAAAACCTTAAACATTAATAAAAAATATTCTTAAATTAAATGAAAAAAAATCTTCCAATTATAAAAAAAATCTTATTTATATGTTTTATTTTGTTTGGAATTTTTGATGCAATTTATGGGAAAACTATTTTATGGAACGGTCCTATTTTAAATAATAACAACATCGCAATTTGGAATAAAGATTCAAACTGGAGTGAATATAAAATACCCAGTAATACCGATAAAGTAATTTTTAATACTTACAATTCATTAGGTCCTAAAAGATGCATATTAGATAAAGATGCAAATGTTTTTTCTATTTGTTTTTATCCGGCTAATAAAGATACACTAGATTTTAATGGTAATGCTATTTATATAAATGGTGATACGGCTGATTTTAAAAATTGTGTTGAAAACGCTTCTAAGAAAGCAAAAATATTTTTTATAAACAAAGAAAACTGCATATTTTCATCAAACAATAATCTTCTTTTTTCTAATATAATAGTTAAAAGTGAAAGAAACAAAATAGTTTCATGCCAGAATTTTGGAATTACAACAGATTCTTTAATAGTTGATTCGGGAGTCTTTAATTTAGGCAAAAAATTAATTCACAATATTAAAAATATTTTTATTAAAAATGGTGGCATAGATTTTAACATCTCTACTGTTATTTTTGAGGGAGAAAATATTGATCTTGCGGGCTCAAATTATTTTGATTGTAATTACGGAAAAATAATTTTTAAAAGTTATAACAACCAGATTATGTCGCTACCTTCTGATTCTATAAATATTCATTATCTTGTTAAAAAAGGTTCTGGTACTTTAATTGTAAAAAAAATATTAAATACTGGTTTTTATATAGACACTCTTATTGTTGACGATGGAGAACTTGTTTTTTCTGATTCTTTATTTGTTTATGTAAATCATCTTATTTCTAGCAATGGTAAATTGTGTTTACCAAAAAACTCCAGACTTTACATTAATTCTTTTGCAGATTTTTCTGGTTTTGATTCTTTGTCTTTAAATGGAAAACTGATTTTTTATGCAAATAAAAATTCTGCTAAATTATCACCTCCTAAAAACTACAAATTCTCTCATATATTGGTATCAAAAGGAAAGCTTGAACTTATTGAACAAGGGATTCTTGCAGATACCATTACCATATTGCCTGCATGCTCTTTATATCTAGGTGAAAGACTTATACATCATACAAACTTTTTATCTTTTGGCAGAGGGTCTATAATTGATTTTGGCACTTCCACTTTAAATTATACTGGAGATACAATTGATTTTTCTAATGTTTCTCAAATTATTACCAGAAAGAGTTACTTAGAATTTAGTAATAAAAAAAATGTTTATATCTTACCTTCAAAACAGAGTTCTAGACATCCCTCTATTATATGCAACATTAATAATAGTAATTTAATATTATTGGGCAATTTTTATGGAGAAAATCTTAAAATTCTTTCTGGTAAATTTTCTCTTAATGGATTTTATGCTTCATTTGACTCTTTAACAGGCAACATTGGCAGTCTTAGTGATACATTAGATATAGGCAATTCTAATAATTCTGTTCTTTACATAAGAAAATATGCAGATTTTAATAATGTTACAGTGACGGGGACATTACGAATAGAAACAATAGAAGATTCTAATAAAGATATATTGATACCCAATAATTTAAAAATCTCCAAATTTAACCTGTCGGGCTCAAATATTACTTCTGTTTATTCTGTTAATGATTCAGAAATAGTTATTGACACAATACTTATAGGTAATCCTTCTTCAACTCTATCTTTTGATAAAAATAAAGTTCCATATAAAATCTTGTGTAAGGCTTTTAAGAGTCTAAATGGTTATATTAATTTTGGTGATGCATTGCTTTATTTTTATGGTGATACCTTAGATTTATCACAAACAAAAATTTTAAATAGTTATGGCTTGGGAGGAATAGAACTGTATTCAAAGCTTAACCAGTTATTTATTCCTCCAGAAAACAATATTATTCCTTTGATAATAAAGTCTGGTAAAAATAAAACAACAATACTTAAAAAAGGTTTTATATGTAACAAATTTATTTTAAAAGAGGGGACAATATCACTTGGTAATTCATTAACACATACAATCTTATCAAACTTTAATATTTATTCCGGTAATTTAGATTTTGGTAGTTCTATATTAGTTGTTAAATCAGATACTGTAGACTTTTCATACTGTGATACAATAATTTGTGGTAACGGTAGTTTATCTTTATTTTCTGATAAATCAATTCAGTTTTTTATTCCCAAAAAATATGCTTCTCATCCTAATATAATTAAAAATGGTAAAAGTCATCTTAAGATTACCCAAGACTTAATGGCAAACAAGTTATGGATTGGTGATGGTATATTTGATATACAAAACAAAAAATGTGTTCTTACTGGATTGTCGGCAATAGCAGGAAAACTTTATACTGGTGAAGATAGCCTGATTATTAATGGCAATGCAATTTTTACAGGCTTAGATAGCATAAAAAACGGAAATGGTGTGATTTTAGTAAAAACAAATTCTACATCTCCAGTTTCTTTCTTTTCGTGTACAACATCAGTATTAAATAATGTTGTTTTTTTGATTTCTTCTGCTTCTCAAAAATCAAGAATAATTTTTGGTGAAGGTAATCATAAAATAAAATCATGTTATTTTGTTTGGTCAAAAGATGCCGATAGCGCAATATTTGATTTTAAAAAGAATAATGCGGGTCTTATTATTTATGACTCTGTGGTTACTTTACCATTGCAAAGCGAGAAAGGGAACGGATTGGTTTACACAGGAAATAGCTTTTGGAAATGCTTAGGAGATTTTAAAATAACTAATCTTATCACCGATAGTCTAAAAGTTATTTTTGCAAAAGACAGTGGTAATCAATCAATAAAGTCATTAAATAAAGTATCAAATATCATACATTCTGGCAAAGGCAGGCTTTGTCTTTTATCTGGAATAAAGTGTAAAAATTTTTATCAATCTAACGGCACATTAGATTTTAATGGATATTATATTTCTTGTGCAAATGATTTTATTATTCAAAATGACAGCAATTCTTGTATTGCTTATTCAAAAGATGGGTGGAAAATTGAAACCGGTAGAAATACATTTTTAACCGGAAAAATAAATAAATTATTAAATATAGCATGCGCTTCTGCCTGTACAATAAATTCCTCCGGCACGTTAAGCGCAAAATATTGCATTCTCAAGAACTGTATTGCAGAACAGGTAAAAGGAATTGCATATAAATCTATAGACAGCACAGGGAACAAAGGCTGGACTTTTTCAAATAAGCCTTCCAATGTCTCATTAATCGCATCCAAAAAAGGCAATGGCTTTGTTAAACTTTTATGGAATAAAAATTTAGAAAATGACATCATACGATATTTTATTTATTGTGATACGGGGAATGGCAAATTTATTAAAGTAGATTCAACATCCTCTTTAAATGATACTTTTATTACAATAAATAATCTTATTAATGGAAAATTATATAAATTTTGCATAACATCAAAAGACAGTGCGGGCTATGAGAGTGATTTTTCTGGTATTGTCTCTGTTATCCCAGATTCCAGTATTTTTGATATTAACATAAAAAAAATATCTTTTGACAAGGTTGCTATAGGCACCCAAAAGGATAGTGTGTTTTTGATTAATAACAACACAAATGATACAATATTTATACAATTTTCTTTTGAAGGTTCATCTTGTTTTATTCATAAATTAAAAGATATTAAGATTCTCCCACAACAAAGCCTATTAGATACAATAAGCTTTATCCCGCAAATCAATATTGGCAATGATTCTGCTTTATTAATTCTTTTTACACAAAGAGATAAAAATGTTTTAAAAGATACTATAATTTTAAGAGGCCAAGGCTTTATTCCAAAAATTTATTTTACTCCAGAAACTTTATTTATTGATTCTTTAAACCAGCAGAAGCAATCGTTAGCTATTGCTATAAAAAATTATGGGATAGATACAATTATTTTATCTAAAATATATTTATATGATTTAAAAAATAATATAATAGATAGTCTTCCACATAGAGCTAATATTATGGTTCTTTATCCGCAAGACTCATATAGAGATACTATTTGTTTAAATAATAAAATTTCAGGAAATTCTATGTTATTTTTGGGATATAATTTAAAGACTAACATTCCTTTTGATACATTAATAATTTCATATTATTCTTCTGTTAATAGTAAGAACAACAATTCAAATAATTCTTCTATTCCTCAAGTTTTTAATATGGAAGAATTTCAAATTTCCGAAAGAACAATTGTTTTTAAATATTCTCTGCCATTATTGTCTCATGTAACTATTGATATATATAATGCAATAGGAAGATTTATAGAAAGAACACTTGATATTACACAGCCCCCACAAGATTATCAATTCACATGGGATGGTTCTCATTTGTCAAAGGGTATATACTTCTGCAGATTTAAAGTAATAGATCCGTCAACAATGGAATCAAAATACTTAAAGACTATTAGATTAGTTTTTACAAAATAATTAAGATAGTTTATTATTGATTTATTTTTTTAATTTAACCCAGTTTATGGAATAATTGTTTAGGCATTTTTTTTAGAAATATAGAATAACTAATTAAATTTAAATAAGAAATTCTAATTGCAATGCATTAGAAATTTTATTTTTTATCAAAACTAACACTGATATGGTGAGTTCCTGATTCTACAGTGGGAATATAACATTTTAGGATTTCTAATGAATAAAATGGGTTTAATTTTTAATTATTTAATTAATAATTAAAATTAATATAAAATGCACACCGCAAATGACAGAATCCCACAAACAAAATAGATTTATTATTATCTGTCAATTTTAAGCTAATATTAAATGATATTTTAAAAGCTTAATTATTAAAAAGCATTAAGCTTTTGATTATAAAAAATCTATCCAATAAAAGAATTTATTTTTTTGTTTAAAGATATGCATTAATAATATTATTATAAAATTTATTTAATTCCCTATTGTTAATTTAATAACCTCACAATTATTAATTGAACATAAATAAATGCCGGGCAAAACATTAACATTTATATAATTTACTCCATTATCAATAATAAAAGAATAAAGCCTTTTTCCAATAGCATTATATAAAGTTAATTTAACATTTTGACCTGTAGTATTATTAAAAAAGATTTTACCTTTAAAATAGAATATAGAAATATTGAGACTTTGTAAATTAGACAATTTAGATTTTTGGCTATTTAAAACATTTGTAGATGAAATTTTGTTGTATATAAGATTTGTAAGTGTGGATCCTTTTATTGGATAATCACCTGTAAATTCCCAAAAAAAGATTCCGCCAAGGTTGTTTGAAAACATATAATCGCATTTATCTGCAACAGATCTTTCGTTGTCATAAGTGTAAAAAAGCTTAGAAGATGCATTATACAAAAAAGCTGCCTTTGAGATTGTATCGTAGCCTTTGTAATATGCAGAATTTGACTCCCATTCTTTTAATGTGTAAAATGGCTCAACGCCATAGTTCCAGTTTGTTTCGTAGAAATCACGAGGTGTTGCTCTTTGAAATAATCCATAGGTACCGCCATTTTCAACATTTTTCCAGCTTCTTCCATAATAAGCCGCTCCAATATTAATTTTTTCTGGTGGAATTCCTTTGGATATATAATATTTAATAATTGCGTCTGCATTGTATTTATTTTTAATATCAACTGGTGAAGTAGGAAATGGTGAATTTGGATTAGGGTAAATAGGAGCAAGGTGGCCTGTTATAGTATCCCATCCGCCATGATAATCATAGGTCATAACGTTCATCCAGTCAATATATTGTCCATATTTTTCTGGTTCCTGAAAAGTTTGGGGTCCTTCTATTTTGTCGTATCCGCCTGGAGCAGCAACAGAAAGATAATATTTCCTTCCATCTGCAATTCCTGCAGCATCAAGTTTTTGTCTTAATTTTTGCAAAAGGAGAGTATAATTTGTTTTGTCTTCTGGTTTGCCATTACATGCCTGATCGCCAGCAAGATTATAATCGGGCTGTCTAACAAAGCAGGGATATTCCCAGTCTATATCTACTCCGTCAAATTTATATTTTCTTATATACGAAACACAACTGTCTGCAAAAGCACTTCGTCCTGCTTCTGTTGATGCCATTGGGCTAAAATATCCGCTTCTTGTCCAGCCTCCAACAGATATTAATGTTTTTACACCATATTTTTCTTTCATTGAGTTTATTATTCCTATTTGTCCATTTTGCTGGGGGCCACATTGAATATCTGCCCAGTCATCGGTGCCTTTAATTCCCCATGTGTTTGGAATAATTTCGGCAAAGGCATAGTTTATATGTGTTATTTTATCCCAAGGAATATTTTCTGGCATATATCCATTATGAGCTCCATACATTCCCCAATTTATGTAATAGCCTATAATTTTTTTTGAAAGAGCATTATCTTTTGCAAAAGTAAAGGTGATAAAACAAAAAATTATAAATAAAAAATATAAATAGCTTTTCATTGTTCCTCCAATGCTACAAAGGTTTTATTAATAAATTGTTTTAATTTTAAAAACAGGGTTATCTTGAATTTTGTTTATAGAATTGTTTTTTATTAAAAAAATACCAGAACATAATTTTTTATTGTTTTTTAAAAAAATATTTGCCTGCAAATTGCGGCCTTTAAAATCGTAAATATCAATATTAGAAATATCAATATTATTTATAGTGGAGATAGCATAAGTTGTAGGAAAATCGGTGCCAGAATATTTTTTAGAATTAAAATTTATATTTGTTGCAATATTAAAATAGGCAGAAAATGTTTTGCCAAATTCATAGTTATTTGTTTTATCCCAATTTATTGACCATGTCATTATCCCTCTAAGTCCTGGATATCCACTGGCTTTTCTTATTTTGTATTTCCCTCCATAAGAAATGCCTTTTGTAAGGTAATCTAAGGCTTTTTTAACTTCAGCTACAGGAGTATAGCCACCGCCTGCGGCAGAAGGAACAGCCGGAAGACCAAAGGCAACCTGATCTTCTCTAAATGGTGGAAAAACATTTGTTGATGAACCACCTAAGTTAAAACCAGCCAAGAGCATATCGGTCATTGCTACTATAAAATCTGCAGTACCCTGATTGTATGTATTTCCATCGGGTGCAAGATTACCACCACAGTTGTAATATTGAACATGTACATAAGTGAGAACATCTCTTAAAGCATAAAGAACAGGAAGATAAGCACCCCATATTCCTGCAAAGGCAGAAATTCCTCCCTGAACATAAGCAACTTCTGGAGCTGCTGTAATCCAGAAATTTGAGCCACCATTATTATTTCTAAGAGTTTTAATTGCATCTATAAGATTTACAAGCCTTGGCGAAACAGGATTTTTAAAATCGGTATCTTGAGCACCTAGTTGAATATCGCCGTTTTCTAAATCTATGTCTATGCCATTAAATCCATATTTTTTTATTATTGCATCCATACTCGTAATAAATTTTTGCTTTTCTGTTTCAGATGATAGTATTACAGTTCCATTTTGTCCGCCCATTGATATTAAAACTTTTGTTCCACGTGTCTGAAGAGTTTTAATGTCGGCAATAAACTGCTGCTCAGATTCTATTTGGGGATCAACAGAAAATTTCATGGCCATGTCGGATGGAGATGTTGATTCAACAAAAGCAATACAAACAACATTATAATAAGAAGGCACATCGGCAAGTTTTATAGCAGGGGCAGAGGCATTATTCCAGTTGTGCCAGTATCCAACAACCACGGGAGCAGAATTTAGATAGCTTGATAAAAGAATTATAAGACTAATAGAAAAAACTATTTTTTTGTGCTTCATGATATTTCTCCTTTTATTTTATAAAACCATTAAGACTAATTCCATGTAAGCGAATATCATCTATATACACTTCGCTGCCATTTGTAAAAACAAAGTGAATTTTATTTATTGCAGTACAAATATCTTCCCATTTAGATGGTTTTTGTGTATAAGATGGAAGCCCATATTTAACAAGAGAGTCCTGTAGATTTGCAACAGAATTTGGGAATAATTCTACAGTAACAATTAAATCCTGCGGGCATATTTGGATTTGAGTCCAGTTGGTAGAAAGTTCACGCATTGCCGATGCATAAATTATTATTCCAAGATTTGCTGGATGTTGAATAAATTCTACACTAACAGAGCCGTTTCCTTTTGCAAAAAAGCTTAATGTATCAAAAGAGCTTAAATCATAGAAACCATTGCCAATATTAAAACCAGCATAAACATAAGAAAAAGGATGAGAGTCTAGAGGACCTTTTGACCCTAATGAATATTTTATGTTTAAACAATTAGTTTTCAAATTACCATCGTTTATAATTGCGTTAGAAAAATTATTAGGCTCACCATTAACAGGGGAAACAAGGGCAGATGTGCCGCCTGTAAAAGAATCACTGTATACTTCCCACCAGCCAGAGCCAATTAAAAATCCTAAATTTGTTCTGTTGTCTTTGTCTTCAAAGTCATCAATTATGATATTTTTATTGTCTGAATTAATATTGTTGACAATAATAGTATCACCTGCTTTAAACGTAAAATTATTATAAAGGCTGATATTTTCATTAAATTTTATGAGAAGGGGATAAACACCGCTTGGGATACCTTCAAGAATAAAAGAATTGTCTGTATTGATTTTTGTACTTAATGCAGTCTTTCCAAGAAGTATTTCTGTTTGAATTATATCGCTTTTTTGAATACTGCCTTTTAATACAGAAAAAGGGGAAAGGGTTACAACATTAGTTAACAAGTTACCATTTATAATTATTCCTTCATTAAAAGCAGAAACTTGAATTTTATATTTGTCAAGTTTTATAGAAGGTATTCTAAAATATCCCGAATCATTTGCAATAATGCTATCTGAAACAGGATTTTTCCCATTTGCTATATTAAAAAGCCATAAACTTTCTGGAATCAGATAAATTTTCGCCTTAGATGCTGGCAAACCATTTGATAAAATGATCTTACCATTGGTTGTTTCAGATCCGTTACCATTTGAAACCTGTAGTGTATTTGTACAGCAAAAAAATAAAAGCAAAGAATAGATCATTAAAAGTGTAACTTGTTTTTTTATCATGGCTTGTTCCTTTGAATATTTGTTAATGGAACAAGCTGTATATTTAATTGATATACACAGTCGGGATTCTGGCTTTCTGAAGCAAGTGAAAGAATAGAATTTCTTAATTCAGCAATGCGTTCTTTTATTTCTGGTATATCGTTAAAGCAAACAGAAACAGTTACTGTTGAAATATCTCTTATGTCTTTTGGATGACGTTCTAAAGATTCTTTTGCGAGTTCAATTGTTTGTAATTGAAATTCTTTTACTGCTATTGATTTCCATTCTTTTCCTGTAGTTATTACATTATTTGTAAGTTCATATTTGCCATTTGAGCTTTTTCTTATTAGATCTAGTTTTTCCAATAATTTTACTGCCTCTTTTGCCTCTTTGGCAGAAATAGGAGGACTAAGCTTTTGACCTAGTTTTTTATAATCTCCATCAAAATCATACCAACCAATGAGTGAACGTATGGCAGTGTAATACCATTTTTTATAAAATTCGTACTGATATTCTTCTAGCGGAACAGATTTTATGTTTTTTAGAGAAAGTAACTTTTCAAAATATATTTTTGTTTGTCTTTCGGATTTTGCCTTTGCAAAGTTTACCATTGTAGCAAAATATTCTGTTTCTTTGTCATTTAATTTTAAAAATTCAGCAATTTTTTTTATACTGGACTCGGCAATGTGATATTTACCCTGAAGAACTTTTACAAGATAGCCAGCATCTATTCCAATTTTAGAACCCATATAACGATAAGAGAAAAAACTGTTTTCTTTTTTTTTCTCTTCGTAGAAATCTTTTAAAAAAAGACGATAATCAAAATAATTGAAAATATTCATAAGAAATTGATGCCTTTTTATTAATATAACCAAATTTTGCTAAAAAGTATCTAAAATAATATTAAAAACAGCAAAAAATGTTGATATGTTTATCAACAGAAGATGCAAAATTATTAAAAAAAAGCATTTTTTCAACACAAAAAATCAAAAAGAATAAGTATTTTCATCAACACTATAGATTTGCAAAAATTATTAATTAAAAAAACATTTGCCTTTTGTAAATTAAAAAAAATATAGATAAAATTAACAATTTTTTTTTAAACATTAATAAAGAATAAAAAGACATCACTCACCCAAAAAAATTATTTAATATAAAACTCATAACATAAGCAAAAGTTTTTTTAAAGGAATAATTTGGAATTAATTTAGTTAGGAAACAGAGTGAGCCATGAAAATAGATACATTATAAATAAAATTAGTTGGTAAAAAATAAGAGATAAACAAAAGAAGATAGGAGAGGATATAATTTTTTATAAAACAATTGGTTGTATAAAATTTGTCTGTTCACTATAGTGAACATAACCTAAACGAAACAATTATTCTTTTAATGAATTTAAACAATTATAGCTTTATATTTAATAATGCAATCAATAAAAAACGGGAAGAGGTTTTTAATATTGTGAAAAATATGCTTGTGGGGGGGCCGGCAAAAAGTTAGCAAATATTAGCTAAAATAAATGCCGGGAAGGGCAAGACTCCTGCACCTTATAAGATGCAGGAGTTTTTTTTATCCATATAAAAATAAGGCAGAAATTTCCATAATACTAGGTAAATTAATCCACGCTATATCGGAATTTTTTTAAAAAAACTTTATAATTTTTTATTTTTTTAATTATTGTTAAAATAAAATATATTCTAACCAATTGAATTTAATATAGTTAAGTTTTTTACAAAATTTTATAACCAACAAATTACAGCTTTAGAAATTTTTGGCATTTAAGTTGCCAATATTTATTATTGAAATATTAAAAAAGGTGTGGATATGTTGGGTGAAAGCATTTTTGATAAATCTTCTATACCAATTCTTGTTAAAAGTCTTGATGCCAGCATGATGAGGCATAGAGCTATTGCCAATAATATAGCAAATGCTACTACGCCAGGGTATCAAAGACTTGAAGTTAGTTTTGAAGATGAATTAAAAAAAGCTCTTAATAAAAACGAGCTTAAAGGTACAATAACAAATCAAAAACATATTCAAATTGGCAGAAGAGACATTGCATCTTTACAACCAAAAATAGAAAAGCCAAATGACCCAACGCTCCCAAGTGGTGTAAATAATGTTGATATAGATATAGAAATGGCAAAGTTAGCAGAAAATCAGATACTATATAATTTTTCTGCTAAATTTTTAAGAGGAAAATTTAATAAATTAAATGCGGCAATTCAGGGCAAAAGCATACAGCAATAATAATTAACAGGAGATAATATGGGATTATTAGGTATATTTTCGGAACTTTCAATAAGTGCTTCTGGTTTAAGGGCACAGCGTATTCGTCAGAATACAATCTCATCTAATCTCGCCAACATAGAAACAACAAGAACAGAAAAAGGCGGGCCCTATAAACGCCAATTTCCTGTATTTTCGGCAGATACAACTGGGAAAGATACCAGCATAATCAATCAGCAGGTTAAACTACAGGGAACCACTACAAACATAAACCATTTACCTATTCCTCCTTTGTCTTTTCCAAAAGTAAAAAGCTTTTTTGGTAATGGCGTTCGGGTAGATGAAATAAGAGAAGATTCAAGACCGCCTAAAATGGTTTATGACCCTTCTCACCCTGATGCAGATAAAAACGGATATGTTGCGATGCCAAATATAAATGTGGTTGAAGAGATGACAAATATGATTGCAGCAACAAGGGCTTATGAGGCAAATATTACTGCTTTTAATGCTGCAAAAAATATGTATATGCAGGCATTACAAATTTAATAAAATTTGGAGGCATGTTTAAAATTAATTTATAAAATAAAAGAGAAAAATTATGAATACAATCAACAATATTAATCAAATTACAAGATTTATGCAGATAGTTAATGAAGCACGCATAAGAAACAGAGAATTAGGTGGTTCTGTAAATACTGGCAAAATATCGGGCAACAAACAAAACAATAGCTTATATTTAAATAAAATAACCCGATATAATAATGATTATAATATTCAAAATAGAATAATTAATAAAACAAATGAGTTAAATACTCACAATATAGAAAGTAAAAAAAATAATTATTTAGGAATGAATTTTGATGCTTATGCATAAAGTAAAGAAAGAAAATAAAAATTATAAATAAATAAAAAACAGGATGGAATCTTATGGAACAAATTAATTCAATTGGACCGCTACAAAATAAAATAGAAAAATCTTCTCAGCCATCTATTCAAACGCAAAAAACAGGGGTGCCATCTTTTAAAGAAACTCTTAAGACCTTTATGAAAGACGTAAACGAAATGCAACTTAAGGCTGATGAGTCAATTAATAAAATGGTTGCGGGAGAGATAACAGATGTTCATCAGGTAATGACAGCAGTTGAAGAGGCTTCCACTGCTTTTAATATGATGATGGAAATTCGTAATAAAGTTATGGATGCATATCAGGAAATATTAAGAATGAGATTATAACAGCATTTTTTTAATAGACGCACACAGGGATAGAATGAGAGGATAATGCTGGGATTTAAAAAATTAGGTATGCCATAATAAAAAAGTGGCAGCCATAAAAAGGAGCAAAAAATGTCTGATTTTTTCAAGCAGTTGTTATCTCAATTATTGGCAATCTGGCAACGTCTTACACTTTCCCAAAAAATCATTACCTCTTCAATAGTTGGTTTTACTTTCTTATCACTTTTGTCATTAATGATATGGTCAAACACATCGCCGGTACAAAGCTCATACAGGATTCTTTACTCAAATCTTGATCCCGAAGATGCAGCTGCAATTACAGAACAATTAACAAAGGCAAATTACAAATATAAATTAGAAAATGATGGCAGAACCATTTTGGTTGACAGGAAAAAAGTTTATGAAGCAAGAATGGCTCTTGCTAAATCGGGTCTTCCCAAGGCACATGGTGTAGGATGGGAATTATTTGATAAAACAAATTTAGGTATGACAGATTTTGTGCAAAAAGTAAATGCAAGAAGAGCACTGGAAGGCGAACTTCAAAGAACAATAGAAGGCCTTGAAGAAGTAAAAAGTGCGAGGGTTCATATTGTAATTCCCGAACCAACAATTTTTCTTGAGAATCAAAAAGAAGCAAAAGCATCGGTTGTTGTAAAAACAGTGCCGGGTAAACAGCTTAACAAAGAGCAAATACGTGGAATTGGATTTTTGGTGTCTTCAAGTGTTGATGGACTTAAACCAGAAAATGTATCAATAATTGATTACGAAGGTAAATTACTTTCGTCCCCATTTAATCAGGAAGAATCGGCATTTTTATCGTCTCAAAATATGGAGCTTGTTCAAAATATAGAAAAATATTACGAGAATAAAGCAGAACAAATTCTTTCTGGTGTTGTAGGACCCCAAAAAGCAAAAGTTAAAGTTTCGGTTGATTTGAATTTTGAAAAAGTAGAAAAAACGTTAGAAAAATATGACCCCGAAAGCAGAGTTGTTCGTTCTGAAGAACGAGAAGACGAAAATATAAAAAATGCTCCAAATGGAGATCAATCAAGAGAAAAGTCTCTAACAAATTATGAAATAAATAAGACTGTGGAGCATATAATAGGAGAAGTTGGAAACATAAAAAGACTTACTATTTCTGTTGCTCTTGATGGCAAATATATTATAGATAAAACAGGAAAAGAAACTTATGAGGCAAGAACCCCACAGGAATTGCAGAATATAGAAGATTTAATAAAAAATGCGCTGGGTTATGACCTTGCTCGTGGAGACCAGATAAGTGTTGCAAACATTCAGTTTGACCGTGATTTTATAAATAAAGAGAGACTGGAAATTCAAAAGCGTGAGGTATGGGAAAACAGAATGGAAATAGCAAAATATGTTGCAATATTTATTATTGCAGTTCTTTTTATTTTCTTCTTGAGATACCTTGCAAAAACTATTGTAGAAGCAATGAATCCGCCACTTCCAAAACTTGAACCTATTGGTGTTGTTGAGGAAGTTCCTGAAGAAATTCCAGAACATGTAAAAAAGACTTCTGCAATATTAGAACGTGTAGAAATAATGTCTAAGGAAGAACCTGTTAACATTGCAAGTATTATCAGACAATGGCTTTCTGAACCAATAATACAGGCAAAAAAGAAAACATAATGATTATTGCAACATATAAAATTAATATATATAATTAAATAAAATAATTAGGAGATAAAAATGGCTTTAAATAAAGCAACCTCCGATGGCTCGCAAAAGCAGGGCTTTTATAAAGAGAAATATGAAGTAAAGCCTATTGAAAAATCTGGGACATCTGAGCTTCTAAAAAATATTCCTGGTCCTAAAAAGGCTGCTATTGTAATGGTTGCACTTGGTTCTGAGGCTTCTGCTCAAATACTTAAAAATTTAGATGAGCAGGAAGTAGAAAGACTTTCTACCGAAATAGCAAAACTGGATAATATAACACCAGAAATTCGTGAGGCGGTTTTAGAGGAATTTCATAATATTGCAATGGCTCAACAATATATTTCCCAGGGGGGGATAGATTATGCTAGAGAAATTTTAGAACAGGCATTAGGACCAAGAAAAGCAAAAGAAATACTAGAAAAGGTCCAACAAACAATTCGTACAACTGGTTTTAATTTGCTTGAAAATGTTGACCCCAAACAACTGGTAAATTTTATTCAAAAGGAACATCCACAAACAATAGCACTTTTATTGGCTCACATGCAGCCTAAAAATGCTGGTGCCATAATTTCTGCACTTCCACAGGAATTACAGGTAGATGTTGCAACAAGAATAGCAACAATGGAGAGCATATCACCCGACACTCTTGATCAGGTAGAAGAAGTTCTTGTTAATCAGGTAAAATCACTTTTTGGAGGCAATGTTTCTGAAATAGGCGGAGTAAAAGCTGTAGCAGAAATGTTAAATAGTGTTGATCGCGGCACCGAAAAAAATATTTTGGGAAATCTTGAAAGAGAAAATCCAGAACTTGCTACCGAAATAAAAAGCCTAATGTTTGTTTTTGAAGATGTTCTTCTTATTGATGATCGCTCTATGCAAAGAGTATTAAAAGAGATTGATACAAAAGAATTAGCAATGGCTCTTAAAGGAGCTTCCGAAGAAATACAAAATAAATTTTTCCGCAATATGTCGTCTCGTGCTGCAGAAATGATTAAAGAAGATATGGAATATATGGGCCCCGTAAGGCTTAAAGATGTTGAAGAAGTTCAACAGCGCATAGTTGATGTTATTAGAAGACTAGAAGAAGAGGGAGAAATAGTAATAAGCGGCCGTGGTGGTGCCGAAGAAATTGTGGTTTAAGGGAGACTTTTTATGAATTCATCTCCTCTTTCGTCTCAAAATGTAGCACAACTTATTGAGCATCTTCTCAATACAAGAGATCCTGCATTTGTAAATATCAGGCAGATTCTTAAAAACAAAATAGAAGAAAAAAATGATTTTCCTGTTAAGACCCCAAATTACGAAGAATTTTATGATGAAAAAAATACAAAAAAACAATTTAACGAACAGGAACTTAAAATTATAGAATTAGAAAAAAAGGTTTATGATCTGAATCTGGAATTAAAAAAAATAACAGAAAATAATGTTATTCAAATTAACAAGGCAAAAACCGAGGGCTTTAATGAGGGCTTTAATAGAGGAAAAGAGGAAGGATATAAAAAAGCAAAAGAAGAATTTGATTTAAAGCTAAAAGAAATTCAGGAAAAAATTATATCATTGTTATCTCAAATAGAAGCTTCAAAAAAAGAAATTTTCAACAATGCACACACAATTTTACTTAATTTATGTTTTGAAATAGCAAAAAGGATAATAAAATCGGAGTCTCAAATTAATAAAGATGTAGTATTAAATGTATTAAAGAGGAGCCTTTCTTTTATATCAGATAGAGAAAAGATAATAATACGAGTCTGTAAAGATGAGTTAGAAACAGTAGCAAACAGAAAAGACTTCTGGATGCCAGTTTCTGAGAGATTTGAATCTATAACTATAGAACCCGATGATAGAATAGAAAAAGGCGGATGCATTATAGAATCAAATTCTGGCATAGTTGATGCCAGGCTTGGAGTTCAGTTTGAAGAACTCAAAGAAATTATTAACGATATATGGGATAAGGTATTATCCTCACAACAAACTATTAAACAAGAATAAAAAAAATGGGAATAACTCAATCATATTTTAATCCTGTTTTTGATACTATTGCGACCTCTGAGCCAATTAAGGTATATGGAAAAATATGCGAGGTTATTGGATTGCTTATAGAATCTACCGGTCCTTCTGCAAGCATAGGGGATGTTTGTGTACTAGAGAAAAATGAAAGAATAATTGGAAAAGCAGAAGTTGTTGGATTTAGAAAAAACCGAACTCTTTTAATGCCACTCGGTCCTATTGAGGGTATACATCCTGGGATTACTGTTATTGGCACAAAAAAGCCTTTGACTATTGGGGTGGGACCGGGTCTTATGGGAAGAATAATTGATGGCCTTGGCAATCCTATAGATGAAAAAGGCCCTTTGGGTATTAAAGAATATAGGCCAATTTTTTCCCGCATTCCCAATCCATTATTGAGAAAAAGAATAACTACTCCTTTTGAAACAGGCATAAGAGCCATAGATGGATTAATTACAATCGGTAAGGGCCAGAGAATGGGAATTTTTGCAGGAAGTGGCGTTGGAAAAAGCATACTTTTGGGAATGATGGCAAAAAATTGCAAGTCTGATGTAAATGTGATTGCGCTGGTTGGTGAAAGAGGTAGAGAAGTTAGAGAATTTTTAGAAAGGGATCTTGGAGAGGAAGGGTTAAAAAGATCTGTTGTTGTTGTAGCAACATCAGATCAACCTGCTCTGATAAGATTAAAGGGTGCTTTTGTGGCTGCTGCTATTGCAGAATATTTTAGGGATCAGGGCAAAGATGTTCTTTTTATGGCAGATTCATTAACACGACTTGCAACAGCCCAACGTGAAATAGGATTGGCAATAGGTGAACCGCCTGCTACCAAAGGTTTTACCCCCTCTGTTTTTGCTATGATACCCCGATTTCTTGAACGTGCCGGTACATCGGATAAAGGGACTATTACAGGTCTTTTTACCGTGCTTGTTGAAGGCGATGATATGGATGAACCAATTTCTGATGCTGCAAGAAGTGTTTTGGATGGCCATATTGTGCTTTCAAGAAAACTGGCGCACGCTAACCACTACCCGGCTATAGATATATTAGAAAGCATTTCAAGATGTATGCCAGATATAATAGAGCAAAAACATCTAAAAATGATAGATTATATAAAAAGTCTTATGGCTGCTTATCGCGAAAACGAAGATCTTATTCAAATTGGTGCTTATATGAAAGGTTCAAATGAAATTGTTGACAAAAGTATAAAAATCCGCGCTTCCTTAGAATCTTTTTTAAAACAAAACATGAAAGAAAGTTCTAACTTTAAAGAAACTCTTCAAAGCTTAGAAAAAATATATTCACAGGTTGCTGATAACAACAAATAATTATTTATCCTTTAATACTATGTAATAATAAATAATGAAACGTTTTAGCTTTAATTTAGAACCAATTTTAGAATTAAGAAGGCGAGCAGAAGAGAATGTAAAAAAAATGCTTGCAAATAAAAATGCAGAAATTTATAAAACATTAAAAGAAAAAAAAGAATTAGAAGAAACTTTAATTTCTTTTTTACAACAAGAGAAAAAGAACAGAAAAGAAAAGGCCAATCTTTTATCACTTCGGTTTTTTGTTGCATATCGTTTTCAACTAGAAAAAGACATAATCCAAAAGGAAAAGATGCTTGAGAATCTTAATAAAGAAAAAGAAAAAATTCTTGAGCTTTTGTCAAAGGCAAAAAAAGATGTAAAAGCATTAGAGATTATCAGACAAAAAAAATATGAACAATGGGAAAAAGATTACAAAAGGGAAATACAAGAAATAATTGATGATGTATCTCAAAAAGAACATATCCGAAAGAAAAAAAATCTCTAGAATTAAAAATGAATTTTCTTTAAAAAAATTCGCACTGCATGTTAAAATATTATAAAAAACGGAGAAATAATGCAGTGGTTGATTATTGTGTTTATTTTGATATTTAAAAATGTATTTATTGCCTGCGGTGGCAATATTACAGAAAATGTATTTAATAGCCCGTATTATTCTGAGAATTTAATAATTTCTGATAGCTTAGAACTTTCTATAACAAACTTTATACTTTCCAAGATAGATAAAATAAATCGTCCAGCAAACACAAATTCACGTATGCGTTCCCCTGATGTTTGTGTAGCATCAAAAAATAGTTTCGCATTTTTTTGGACAGATTCATTAAAAAATTCAATACATCCTTATGATACTATTTGCAGAAGAGAAATAAAGATAAGTTATACAGGAATTGATACGTCTTCTCCTATTTTAAAAATATGCAATACAGCTAAACATCAGGTTAACTATCTTCACGGAGAAAAAGGAAAAACAAAATTTTTGGTAATTTTTAACGACAGTACTCTCACAACGTTAAAAGGATATGGTGATTCACCTCTTTTAGGACTTAGCAGAATTGGTGCTGCTTCGGGAAATACAACAAGAGCCACTATGTGCCATTGGCGAAATGATACTTTTTTAGTTGTTTTTCAAAAAAACGATATGAGACTTTTAATGAGAAGAGTCTACTTTGACAACAATAACTTTGTTGTTCAGTCTTCAACAGAAGATACAATTGCACAGGAATTATCTGGAAGTCAGGATAGAACAATTTCAAATCCAAGTATTGCAGCCGATGCTGATGGAAATTTTGTGGTTGTTTATTTATTGGGGTTAACCAGTGTACCTAAAAAATTAAAATGCCTTGTATTTAATTCTAACAGAATAAAAACAGATAGCCTTGAATTTAATAATTATGTTGATAGTATTGGTTTTGCTAACTGGTATGATGCTGCTCCAATATGCTCTTATTCAAAAGGAAAATTTGGTTTTGTTTGTTGGGACAATGCCGGAATTTTATTTGTTTCTTTAAGAATTAGTTCTTCTATTTTGGTAGACAGTGTAAGAATAGCCTCAAATTCAAATTTCAGATATCCATCTATACATTCAAATGAAAAATATATAACATGTGTTTGGATGGCAGATTCTTTTTCAACGGGTTCTTCTTTTATTAAAATTTTTGGTATTAGAGATACTATTATAAATGGATATATACCTTTTACATCACAGGCAAAAATACAAAGATTTAGTGACGAATGGATACCATCCCAGAGAATTCCTGGTAAAACAACTAATGCCTTTGCTCTAAATTGTGCTATAGATTCTTGCGGTAATGTTGCTGTTACCTGGCCAATAGATTCGTTGGTTTATTCAAAAATATGGGCTAATCTGGGAGTGCGCAAAGACAGTGGACAATGGATATCTCCAGTTATAAGATATATGCAATCCTTACAGGATTCTTCTTATATTTTACCTTCAAAACTATTTTATGAGCATAAGGCATTTTCTCTTTCAAGTAATGATTCTGTTAAAACACAAATAAGAGTTGGACCCGATTCTTTAAACCAAAGCCAATGGTGCAATTGGACAGATGCCTCCGATTCTCTTGCATTGTGGTCAAATACAAGAGGGAAAAATTGCTTTTTACAATATAAAATAATTCTTTATAGAGGTATAGATTCTCTTAGTACTCCTATAGTAAAAAATTATAATATTTTCTGGAATACAAAATCTAAAATTGTTTCTTTGGATTCTGTTTTTTTACGAGGGATAAAAATAACGTCTTTAAATTTTGATGATACCTTAACGTGTTTTTCAAGAAAGGATTCGGTAACACTTTATGTTACAGTTGATGACCCAGACACATCCGATACTTTATTTATTAACATTTCTGGTAATGGCTATGTCATTAATCCTTTAGATACTATAAAAGATATAAATAAGAGAAAAAATATAAAAATTTTATGTTCTCCAATTCCTAAATCAGATACTATAATACCTAATTTTTTTAATGTTAATGATAAAAGAGGCTGGAAGGCAGATATAAAAAAGTTTTATATAAAAACCTATAATTTTAAACCGCAGCTTATTGTATATGGCTTAATAGATACAAATAGTGATTTAACAAAAGATACAGTAAAAAATATTGACAATAGAATTATTTGTATTAAAGAAACTGATACCTTGAGATTCTTATATTATTGTTTAGACTCTAACGATATTTATTCTAAATTACATATTTCTAAAAACGGTTCATTAACCGATTCTTCTGGTCAAGGTGTTTGGAAAACTTATGAATTTATTGGAAAAAACGCAAGACCAATGGGTGATAGCATGTATTTTGATTTTGGTGATCCAGATACAAATATCACAAAAAAAGTTTTTGTAAGAACTAATATTAAACCAAAAATTAATTACATAAAAGCAAAAGCTAAATATTTTTATAATAACGATTCTGTTTCTATATGTATAGGAGAAACTGTATCTTTTGAAATTTTTGCTGTTGATTCAAATACAAAATATTGGGATTTTTTAAGATATAAATTTAAAACAAAAAGTTTAGACACAACATTTTCTTCTAATCACATAAATTATACCCGTTCTTTGAGAGATTCTTTTGCGCTGATAGTTGTTTTAGATTCTTTGGGTGAAAAAGATTCTGTAATTGTTAATTTTAAGAATCCATGGTTAGCTATAGATACATTGATAAATCCTATATTTAATTTATCAAAAAAATATCTGCATGATAGTTTATCGGTAATCATAGGCACAAAATGGTATGATACAGTAGAAATACCCATTATTAATTATGGCGCCGATACTCTAAAAATAACATCTATTTATTTTTCTGTTTCAAAATATTCATGGTTAAGATTAATGATTCCTGCAAAGAATGATACTATTATTTATGATTCACTACCTTTAGGACAGATTGATACTATTAATATTGCTCCATTTGATACTTGTAAAATATATGCCTTGTTGAGGATTAATAATTTATCTGGTGATGGTGTAGCAAAAGATACTATAATATTTACCACAAACGATTACAGCCATCCAGCAGATTCTATATTTGTTAATTTAGAACATAATGAATTACCACGTATTGCTAGTATTACTCTTGATTTTCCAAAGGATAAGCCATATTGGCTTGCAAAAAAAAGCGTCATAGAAAAAACAGAATACAATTTTCCTCCACATGCAAAAATATTAATAAAATTTACAGAGCCAATGGATACCTCTACTGCTAAAAATTCTATTAAAGCCTACAGTATTTTTGATTCTACACAGATAGATTTTAGCTTTTTTTGGCAGAGTAATGACTCTGTCTTAAAACTTATTCCACAGTATACAAAAGAAAGCTCATATTTTAATGGCTTTAAGCCGCCAGATGGATTTTTTATTCCGGGAGATTCTGTTAAACTTATAATATATTCAACACTAATGGATAAAGCAAAAACACCCCATGGGCCTAATAATCTTGATGTAAAAATGAATCTGTCTAAGAGTGCATCTTTAGACACAACTGTTATTTTTAAAGTTGATAAAATTGATTTTACTATAATATCTGTTAATCCAAAAGAGAATGATACTGGAATTTCTATTAACACTCCTATAGAAATTACTTTTTCCAAGCCGCCGCTTTTGAGTACAATTGATACAAC
>Ga0123519_10003471_pt1 | contig 26072 bp, 31 predicted proteins | sample YelNatPaOPRAMG02_FD_87396 | JGI IMG/M metagenome (GOLD analysis project Ga0123519, IMG submission 87396) | Hot spring microbial communities from Yellowstone National Park - Yellowstone National Park OP-RAMG-02 (version 2) | ecosystem: Environmental > Aquatic > Thermal springs > Hot (42-90C) ...
CCTCGAATTTTATATTTCTCTCTCAATTCAGCTGTTTCATTGCTATCAGATTTATCTCCTGGAAACATGCTTATTTCTATAAATTTTATTTGAACTTTATTTCCAAATTTTTGCTGTACATCATATAGAATTTTGTTAGTTGTTTTGCTAACAATACATTTATTGTTGTAAAAATACAAAATCTCTACTGGTTTAGTAAATTTTGATGCAATCAAAAAGAATAAAACTATAATAACTAGAAAGATCAAAAAGTAATGTTTCTTCATAACTATCCTGATTTAAACATATCTTATTGATGTTTTCTGATCTAGCTTTCTTTCTATTGCTTTCAATCTCTCATTCAGCATTTGATTCAATGTTTTTAAATTGTCTATTTCTGTTAAAACCAAATCCAGTTTTATTTTAACTGTATCTATGCTGGTTTTGCTTAAATCTATTTGAGGTGTTTCTGGTGGTTCGGGTTTGATTTCTGGTTTTATTTCTGGTAATGTCGGCTCGAGTAAATCTTTTTCCTTTTTCTTGAATTTATCTAATAAACCCATAAATATCTAACAATAAATTAGGAATTCTTTAGCTTATAATTTTTGAGGTGGTGCTATATTTAATATTTTTTGTATTTCTCCTTTCAAAATTTGTATTCTATTATAACACCACTCTCTTATATAGTATCTTCTCTGATTAGAATAGAAATATTTATTATATGCCCAAAAAAACATCTTGAAAAGGGGATTTTTCGCATCGTCAAGTACTGTGTTACCCCCAAAAGTAGTTCTCAAAACACCTCCTATTCTTATTTCAACTTTTCCTGTTTTTGTTGGATCTGCTGGTTGCCAACCTTGAATAAAAACTTCTATGAGAACTCTTGTGAATCTATCCAAACCTTTATCTATATAACATCTTATAACAAATTCTCTTGGGTCGCTTGAAGCATCCCATCTAAACTCTCTTTCCCAATAAGCGATTGATTCAACTTCCCATATATCTTTCATTAAAGACTTTATTTTTGGATAAATGGCATAAGGGTTTGGTCCTTCAAATCTTATTACTACTTGCATATTAGGTGCTAAACAGTCATCCTCTAGTTTTATGCTTGCCATTTAACATCACGCCATTTTTGGCATCAAATTAAAGAATGATTTTAGTTCATTAATGAAAGTCGCCATTAACGTCCTGCATAAATCTTGATACTCTCTTCTTTTATCATAATAAACTACTCTATGCCAAAACATTCTAGCTATTTCATAAAATATGCTTCTTTCCCATATTGTGTCTTGAGGATATTCAGTTCTCATAAAAGCTTCTATTTTCACATTCAATTTGCCTTCTTTGCCTCCATTTGTCTCTTCTGCAGAACCGCTCATGCTTACTCTGACAAAAAGATAAGAAAATCTATCCAAATCCTTCACAGCATCCCATGAAACGCTAAATGTTTCTTTTTTCTCTTTTCTGTCCCATGTGAATTCTTTCTCTTGCACTCTTTCCGCTTCGTTTATGTTTAACACCGTTCTAAACAATTCTCTTATTTTTTGATATGCTAGATGAGGGTTTGGTCCAGAATAATTCAAAGATAGGACAGGCTGAGCTGCTACATCCCAACAATCATCTTGAATAATCATTTTAGTTCTGGCAAACATTGGCATATTTGATCAACTATTAAAATCTTTCTATTATTATTTTGTATATGTTTATTATTAAAATATTGGGAATGGTATCGTTTATAATTGGCTGTTTTATGCTATTTTCTACTTGGTTTATCAAAGATACTGAATATAACAAATTTGGATTAAGAATTTTATTTAGTCCTTTACTAATATATTTAGGCATATATTCAATGAAAATTTTTTGAGTGAAAGAATGCTTGTAACTAAATTATTGGGTATCGGATGCGTAATTCTAGGATTGGCTACTATAATATTTGTTCCTGGAGCTGGCACACACCAACCACCTCAAATGACTAATGCTATAATACTAATAGGGATTTTAATATTGGCTTTTGGAATTTTTTTATTTACTGTTTAAATGCGAAATGATAAAGTTATTTAAACTTAGTTGTATCTTTTAATAAGAGATTATATGACAGATAGACCAATAGATGCACTGGATAAGGCTAAAGGAAAGAGAGTATATGTAAGATTAAAGAACGGCGAGGAAATAACTGGAATGCTGAAAGCTTTAGACTTACACTTGAACCTATGGTTAGAGGATGTAGAAATAACAGGAGAAACCAAGAGGAAGTCTAATGTATTGCTTATAAGAGGGGACAACATACTTTACGCCTCACCAGTGTAGAATTTTTATTTTAAGTTGATTTTATGAAACTGATTCTGATTAGACATTGTGAGACTGATGGCAATAAGAAAGAAATATTGCAAGGTCAGCTTGATGTAGATTTAAATTTAAATGGAATAAAACAAGCTAGAAAACTTGCAGAAAGATTAAAGAAAGAAAAAATTGATGCTTTCTATTCAAGCGATTTAAAAAGAGCTAGAAAAACTGCAGAAGAGATTGCAAAATATCACAAAAGCAGATTATACATTACAGAGTTGATAAGAGAGAGAAAATTCGGTTTTTTTGAAGGTATGAAAATATCAGACTATCAAAAAATCGTCAATCAATGGAATATACCACATCACAAATTCAGACCACCTTTTGGTGAATCTTATGAAGATGTGTTAAAAAGAGTGAAAAAGTTTTATAGTTACATAGTAAGAAAGCACAAAAACGATACTGTAGCTGTTGTTTCTCATGGTGCGCTTAACAGAGTAATGCTTTCTCACATACTTGGAATCAGTTTAAAAGAAGCTCGCGAATTACCACAAGAAAATAGTTGTATAAATGTAATAGAAATAAATGGGTCTAAAGCCAGACTAATATCTCTAAATGACTGTAAACACATAAAACCATAGAATTTTTATTAATATCTATCTACAATTAATGAAAAGGTGTTAGTGTGGTAGGAAAAGGAACGCCGTCGATGGGAAAAAGACAGAAAAGGTCACATGTGTTGTGTAGAAGATGTGGCAAAAGATCTTATAATATAAGATTGAGAGCGTGTTCTAAGTGCGGTTATGGTAAAACAGCTAAAATAAAGAGATATAAGTGGCAAACCAAAACTTTAAGTGGGAAAAGAATAAGATAAAAGAGGTAGTTGACATTAAACGGATACAAATTACCAGAAAATTTGAGAAAAGAATTTAAGATAGCTTATGGAGAAATATACCTTTCTGTTGCAGATGCAATAAAATTTTTGCAAAACAAAACAATAATTTCTGTTGGAGACAGAATAAGCTATAATGTTATAAACGCGGGATTAAAGCCTAAAGTGATAATCTTTGATAAATTGGAAAACAAGACGTCAACATCACTAAAAATGAGGAGTGTTTTGGAAACATATGATGGAAAAACAATATATGTTAAAAATCCTCCTGGTTGTGTGACAGAAGAATTGTGGAATGCTGTTAAACAAGGTTTGTCTTTGCATATTCCTGTGAAAATAATGGTTGATGGTGAAGAAGATATGGCTTTTCTACCAGCAATATTAGAAGCTGAAGAAAATGATGTAATATTATACGGTTTCTTTGACAAGGGTTTTGTGTTAACAAATGTAAGCAACGATTTAAAGAAAAAATTCAAAAAATTATTGTCACAAATGGAAGAATTGGGCTCGTAGCTCAGCTTGGTAGAGCAGCTGGCTTTTAACCAGTTGGTCGGGCGTTCAAATCGCCCCGGGCCCATATAATTTTGATTGTTAGCTTAAAATATCTCTATTCCATTTTTTACAACTTCACGAACTATGGTAATTTGGTTTTTCAGCCTTCTAAATTCTTCTGGTGTATAACAAAGAAAATCGACTGGTTCTCTTATTTTCCAGTAATCATACATTTTTGCACCCCGTTTGAAAAAGTTCATGTTTCTGAATTTTGGACTTACTATTATCAAATCAATGTCGCTATATTTGTGTGTTTTCTCACCAACCATAGATCCAAAAAGATACATTTTTGTTATTGGGAAATCTTTATTAATGATTTTTCTAATTTCTTTTAATTTTTTATCAAATCTTTTTTTATCCATTTCAAAATCTCCTCTGTATACTTAAATTCTTTACATATGTTTTCAATATTTTCATTTTTAGATAATACAATTATTCTAACAAATTATATTAAATAGACTCAATACAACAATTAAATAATTACTAATTCCAAAGAATAATTTATGAGCAAAAAAGTTGTTGTCACTTCTGATGTTATTGTTGAAAAAGGCGATAAAATACTTCTTGAAATAAGAGGTGTTGAACCGTTTAAAGGAATGTTTTGCTTACCTGGTGGAAAACACGAAAAAAATGAAAAAATAGAAGAAACTGCTATTAGAGAAGTGAAAGAAGAAACTAGTTTGGATGTAGAATTGACAGATATTTTAGGTGTTTATTCTGATGTAAAGAGAGATCCAAGATTTCATTCTATATCTGTCGTTTTTATAGCTAAAGTTAAATCTGGAACAGCAAAAGCAGGATCTGATGCTGTCGATGTTAAATGGATTAAAATAAAAGATGTTGATTTTAATAAACTTGCTTTTGATCATGCGAAAATAATAAATGATTATATAAAATGGTGTTCAAAGAGAGGAACGTATTGGTCTAGTAGATAAATTCAATAAAAGTTAAATTCTATTGTATATTAATTGATTAAATTGGGCTCGTAGCTCAGCTTGGTAGAGCAGGTGGCTCTTAACCACAAGGTCGTGGGTTCAAATCCCTCCGGGCCCATTAAAATTTTGTTTGTATTACAAAAATTGCTGATTTCATCATATTTGTTGATATTTTGATTATAAAATTCTTATCTCGATATAAAGCACGATTATGTTTTCTTATACTTTTTGTAAATTAGAAAGAAAGATAACAAAATAGTTGATTCTATAAACATTAGTAGAACGAGATGTAAAGTAGCCTCAAAAAAATACATTTCTGAAAATAGTCTTATTAGTATGCTTTCTTTTGGGAATGACCAATTGCCTTTCGGAAATAGTATTTTGTGAAAAAAAATAAAAAATGTTTTGAAGGAAATCAGAGAAAAAAGAGTAATAATTGTAGAAAAAATGAATATTGATATTCCGCTCAAAAACAAGGATTCTAAAATTATTTTGGTTTTTTTGGCAACAACGAAATATGAAGCAAAGAAAATAATTGCAACCAAAGAAAAATCTCTCAATATAATTATATTTTTTATTAGTGCTTTAACATCGTTAAGATGTGAAATTTCATTTTCTGTAAAAAATTTATTATCTATATCTCCTTTACTTGAGATATAATTCAAAATCATCAAAGTAATTTTGTAGTGATTATCTTCATAAGCAGTTGGTAGATAGAAATTAAGTAATAATGAAACATTAAATGTTAAAAGAAACAGCGACAAAAATAATGCAAAAATAGCTTTCATGATGTAAATATTAGAGAAATAAAATAAGTTGTTTACTTAGATATTATAAATTTAAAATCGGTTTATGATTTTCTCGCTTATATTAAATATAAAAATTTTTGTTTTATTTTGTTTTTTATGTCAAATCGAGATCCTATCAATATATTAAAAACAATGGTATACATTTGTAATTTGGCGCCTGGAAAAATTTTGGTTTGTGGAGGTGCGATTTTACATCCTACTCTTTTAGGTTTACCTAGAGTCAGGCCATATAGCGATGATATAGATTTTTTTATACCAAAATCAAGCACCTTAGAAAAAATACGAAAAAAATGCTCGTTAGGTGAGATGATGGGAACGCCTTATTCTTTAATAAATGGGGTTTATGCCTTTTTATTCGTAAATAGAATTAAGGACTTGTCATTAAAAGAAACGGAATTTAATCCAATTGTCTTTTCAACAAATGAAGGTCTTGTTTATACATTGCCGTTGGAGTTAATTGCTGCATTAAAACTCAGACGCGGTATTGTTAGAGCTTCATCTGGTTTTTCAACAAGAAGAGGAACTATTTTTTACGGAAAAGACATAATTGATTCTTCAGGTTTAGTTAATTTAGGTAACCCCGAATCTTTTGCTGATTATATGAACAGGTACACGTATAACTCGTGTGGTTTAAACGAACCTTATATATGTGCTCGTGATTTTTCTAGCCATCCTGCTGTTAGCAATCTTCATCCAAGTTATAGAGGTGGCGCAGAAAAAATAATTTATACACTGAGAAATACACCGTGTCGGTTTTCTATATAATTTTTTTCATATACAATCTTTTTTGGTTAATTATCTTGTTTATTTTAATCTAACTAGATTAGAAAATAAAATAAAAAATTCAACTTTTGCTATCTCAAAAACAACCCTTATCTAGAATTTTTTATGTTTTTGATAGCAATCCCTACAATAGACTGGCCTTCCTTCGGTCGGTTTAAAAGGAACTTCTGTTTCCTTACCACAGTCGGAACAAACTGCTTTATGCATTTGTCTGGGTCCACCGAAGCCACCGCGTCTATTAAAATTCTTTCCGCCAAAAGGCATTTTATCTCACCTACTTTACATTTATGTAGAAAGAGAAATTACTCAACGCAATTCTCTTTTACACAAATTAATGGAATTAATAAGATTAAAAAGATATCATTTTATTCAAAATCTGATTATTCTTCTTTTCTCTTTTATCTTTTTCACTACTTTCAATTTAATTTGCTCCAAATACAACCTTAATCGTGTTATTATATTCAGATTGTAAATTATCTTCTTTCTTTCTTTTTCAAATTCTTCTATAGTCTTAGCATGTGTATATGGTCTTAAAGCATAAAAGAAAATTAAAGGCGGTATTAAAGAGGTTAAAAGTGTCATTATTATAATAGATGAAAATATTGTGCTAGATATAACACCTAAAGAAAGCCCTATTTGAGCTGCTATTAACGCAACCTCACCTCTTGGTAGCATGCCGAAACCAATAAGCATTGCGTCTAGCTCATCAATTTTGCTCTTCTTTGAAGCATAATAACAACCGAAATATTTGGAAATTATTGCAACGAATGTTAAAAGTAATCCCAAACCGACTCCAGCTACTAGATCTTTGAATTTCACAAGCAAACCTAGGTTAAGGAAGAATAGCGGTGTAAACAAGATTACTAAAGGGTCTATAGCATGTTCAAATATTTTTTCCTCTTTATGAAAACCTGATTCTGAAACAACAAGACCCGCAAAAAAAGCACCCACTATTCCTGACAAACCAATATCTTCTGCAAAAACTGACGCTAGTAAAACCACTGCTAGTAAAACCAGATAAAATGTCGCTTTCTCTATTTTCAGCCTTTTAATCGTTTTCATAAAAGACAGTATTTTTATTCCAAGAAAAACTGAAACTATTAGAATTGCTAGCGTTAACAAAATGTTTTTAGCTACACTCAATATGTTTAGTGTTCCTGTAGCAACTATGGTAGTGGAAATAGACAAAGCAAACAAACCAAGAATATCATCAACGATTGCTGCACCTAATATGGTTTTCGCGAAAATTTTGTCTAGCACATTCAATTCGCTTAATATGGCCACTGTTATGCCAACACTAGTAGCTGTTAATATAACTCCAATGAAAAAAGCTTCAGAAAGGCTGTAATTGAGAAGCCACATTGTGATAAATCCTATGATCCAAGGTACAGCTAAACCAAACATTCCCACAAGAAACGCACTCTTGGAACGAAGTAATCTTATATCGCTCTCAAGACCTATTTTAAACATTAAAAGCGTTAAACCAACTTGAGCAAGAAATTCCATCACCTCGTTACTTTCTACAAGACCTAGAAAAGCTGGTCCAAAAAATATTCCTATCAATATCAATCCTATAGAGCTGGGCAGTTTTAATTTTTGAGAAACATGAATTCCCAAAGCTGATACAAAAAGTGTTATTATGAATCCTATGGTTACAGATGACATAAAATCACGCTTATTAATTTAAATTTGGCTTCTATATATAGTTTAGAGTATCAATGAGCGGGTTACTAGAAGCTCTATCTCCTGGCATCATAACTTTGATGTCTTTACTCTTGATTTCGATTATTGGTTTTTGGATATGGTCACTGATAGATTGCTTGAAAAGAAGATCTAGATCAAAAACTTTTTGGCTCCTAACAATTTTACTAATGAACTTTATAGGATCTATACTTTATGTTATTTTAGCTAGAAAAAGGAGGTCCGTTTAATCTTTCTATGCCTTTCTATTAAATAGATTATATAACCCAAAGCAAGAATGGATGAAAACGCAACCCAATAAACAATTCCTAATTGAAGCATAATTATAATACAAAGCAAACTTGCTATTATTGGTGTTAATCTTGTGTTTATGACGTGTTTTCTTTCAAAAAGTGGACTGGTAATCTTAAAGGCGGCTAAACAGCTGACCAAATAAACTACAAGTGTTAACATAATAGATAATCTTGCTACAAATTCAAAATCGCGCAAAACTAATATTGCTAATAGAGTCAATGTTGTTTGAATTGCTAAAGAGTAATCAGGTACGGCATATTTATTCATATGATTGAAAACTTCAGGGAACACTTTGTCTTTAGCCATCATTGCTGATATTCTTGCGCAACCAAACACTGCGGCATTTATTGTTCCTAGAAGTGTTATTAATCCACTTAAAGCTATCAATGTTCCAATTTTAGATCCGAGTATAGAATTAGCTAAATCAGCAAGAGAAGTATAGTTATAATCTGAAGTCATTCCAACAATAGCTATTGCAATTAATATGTAGATTATACTAGTGACGCCAATTGAAAGAAAAATTGCTCGTCTTATAGTCTTCTTTACATTTCTTATTTCTCCTTCTGGCACAGTTACTATTTCAAACCCCGTGTAAGCAAACAATATTAAGAATGTTGAACTTCCAATTGCTGACAAAGATTTGAAAGATAAATTATGTAAAGTAAAATTAGTGGGATTGAGTACAAATAAACCATTTACTATAAAGATTACTAGTGTTAAAAGTTTGAAGAGTGTTAAAACATCTTCGACTTCTCCGCTTAATTTGGCTCCAAAAAAGTTTATTAAGCTAATAAACAGAAAACAAATTATGGCTATTATTATTGATGATTCACCTAGCTGTGGTAGAAAAGCGTTTATATAGAAGCTAAGAGCGATGGTTTCAGCTGCTGTCGTCATCCAATAAGCAATCCAAAAAATCCAACCTGATAGGAAGCCAATTTCGTTGCCAAATACTTTATGCGCATACGCATATGGTCCACCCGTTCTAGGTATCTTAACTGCAAGTTCAGATAAACACAAACCAACAAGTGTTGAAAAAATAGCGCCAATAAACCAGCTTATTATTGATAGTGTGCCTGAAGCTTTAGCTGCTAATATGGGAATGACAAAAATTCCTGAACCGAGCAGTAAACTTACACCTAAAGAGAAGACTTCCAAAAAATTCAAACTTTTTATAAATCTTATCTTTCTCATTCAATAGAAATTTTGGTTTAATTGAATAAAAAATCAACTAACAAACAAAGCATATTTGCCAGGAACTGTTATTTCCATTACTTTTGCTATCTCGCTGTCTTGAGGATCATTGATTATAACTAGCCCTTTCCAGCTAGCTGATAAATTTGAGGATTTGCAAATGACGCATTCTTTCTCTGTTACAAATCTTTTACACTTTCTGCAAACATATACTCTTTTAACCATAAAAATCACTTCTTTACCGCCTTGGCAGCAGCTTTTTTATCTTCTTCTATCCAATGAAATGCACCTAATCCAGGCTGACGCATCGTTAACCCAATCTTGTTTTCTTTTCCTCCGCTCATATTTATAGATATTATTCTGCTAACAGTAGAGTCGCCTTCTTTTAACGTTCTTTTAGTTTCTTTTCCAGAAAATATGGAATTTTTCTCATCATAGCTAACAAAATCATCCAGCAACTGAGAAACATGAACTAATCCATCTATGGGACCAACTCGAATAAAAGCACCGAATTCTGTATTATCTATAACGTCACCTACAACCACTTCATGTAATTCTGGTTTGAAAGCAAGCAGATTGAATGTGACTGGATAATGAATTGAAGCATCTTCTGGCACTATTTTTCCTTCGCCCACATTCTCTATGCTGGTTACAACTAAACCAATTCCAAATCTTCTATCCAAAACACCTTCGTAAGCATCTGCTATACTTTCTTTTATAGCTTGATTTAAAGGCATACTGAATCTAGTTGGAGGTACTTTGACTTTTGTTTTTATCGTTAAAATTCTGTACATCTAAATCATTGCCTCTTTTATTATTTTTTTAGCAATATTAACATCCTTCCAATTTTTAAGCTTTACCCATTTTCCTGGTTCTAACTCCTTATAGTGTTCAAAAAAGTGCTTTATTTTATTCTTAATTATTTCGGGCAAATCTTTTACATCTTTGTATTTCCCAAAATATGGATCTATTTTTGCCGTAGGAACGGCGATTATCTTTGTGTCTATACCTTCCTCGTCTTCCATTTCCAGTAAACCTATTGGTTGTGAGGGCAGAACAACACCTGCTTGTACAGACATACTTGAAATTACTATAACATCAAGCGGATCGCCGTCTTTGCCTTTTGTACCACAAATAAATCCATAATTGAATGGATAATTCATGGACGTATACAAGAATCTGTCTACAAACAATATTCCTGTTTCTTCGTTTATCTCATATTTTATTTGTCCACCTTGTGGTATTTCAATAAACACATTAATTTTTTCCGGTGCGTCTTTTCCTATGGGAATATTAGAAGACAACAAATCACCTCATATAGATTTTAATATTGTTATTTTAGCTTAATATAAATATAAGAGTAGATTTTTATGGTTTTCAAATATAAAGATGTAAAACTCTATTGGCTGGGGCATGATAGTTTCAAAATAGAGTTTAAAAATTTGAAAGTATATATAGATCCTTTCAAAATTAATGAAGATAAAACTGATTTGGTGCTAATAACCCATGATCATTTTGACCATTGTAGTTTGGAAGATCTGAAAAAATTCCTGGGAAGCTTTGAAGTGGTTGCGCCACTATCCTGCAAAGAAAAATTGAAAGGATTTAAAACTAGATTTGTTGAACCTAATCAAGAAATTATAATAAAAGGTGTCAAAATAAAAACTATACCTGCATATAATATCAATAAGTTCAAAGAACCGGGAAAGGTTTTTCACCCAAAAGAAGCAAGATATGTGGGTTATATTTTATATTTAGGCGAAACAAGCGTTTATCATGCTGGTGATACTGATTTTATTCCGGAAATGAAAAGTATTGATGTGGATATAGCATTATTGCCCGTGAGTGGCACTTATGTGATGAGTGTTAATGAGGCAATAGAAGCAGCAAAAATAATAAAAGCTTGTGTGTTTATTCCGATGCATTATGGTAGTCTCGTTGGTAACGAGAAAGATGCTGAAGAATTTGTTAAAAGAGTGAGAAACGGAAAAATGATTTTCATAAATTGAAAATTTTTAAAAAAAATTACATCATAAAATTCGAGTTCTCATGAAATAAAGTGAGCTATAAACTTCTTTAGGGATTGATAATTAATATTTCCATCTTTATTACTAATCTATCCACAATTTTCATTAATCATATTCTTTTTTTCAGTATTCTAGAAACTTTTTTGATCTAAGATAAATCGTCTTTATTCCTTTATTTTTCAGTATTCTTTCCAACTCTATGTCGTTTGTAGCTACAATTGTGTTTTTATCAACTATTTTAATGATTTCCTCATCCACATTCTTATTTTTACTACTGATCACTGCTATATTTTTATGTTTCACGAGTTCTAACGCAACCTTAGCAGCTCTTCCGTCTTTACTTTTCTTTTTGCTTATTTTCCTCAATTCAGAAATGACAGAACTCAAAGTCACTAGTTCATAATTTTCATTTATTAGTTTGTCGATTTCCTCAAATATATCTATTCCAAACTGTCCAGGAATCATCAGCATGTTTGTATCTAGCAAAACCTTTTTCATATCTTACTATTGGGATTAAAAAAAATAATAACATTGCTCTCGCCGGGATTTGAACCCGGGCCCCGAGCTCGAGAGGCTCGTATCCTTTCAGTTACTATTGACCGGGCTAGACTACGAGAGCGCTTCAATCAATAATATCAAAAAAGAAATTAAAATATAAAATTGAATTAAAAGTGAATGAAAATGATAGATGCTCACTGCCACATGACATACAAAGGTTTGAATAGAATAAAGGATAAAGTAGTTGAGGAAGCGAGAAAAGAAATGAAAGCAATAATAACATGCGGTTTACCTGAGGACGCTGAAAGAACATTGGATTTTGCAGAGAAATATCCCGATTTTGTTTATGTCAGCTTAGGTATTCATCCTACAGATGTGACAAAGATAAACGAAAAACAAATAGAAGATTATAAATCCTTAATAAGAAAGAATAAAAGCAGAATAATTGCTTTAGGAGAGATTGGATTGGATTATCATTGGATTAGAGATAGCAATGAAATAAAGAAAAGCAAAGAAGTTTTCATTGATTTTCTAAACTTGGCTAAAGAGTTGAAGTTGCCTGTCTTTCTTCACACAAGAAAAGCAGAAGAAGATGTACTAAAGATTGTTGTTGACAACGATGTAAAATCTGCTATTTTTCACTGCTATACTGGAAATGTCACTTTGGCTAGAAAGATAGCAGAAGAAGGATACTTCATTTCTATTACCACTAATTTGCCTAATTCTAAGAACGCTAAAAAAGTTGTTAAATCTTTACCGTTAGAATGTTTGCTAACAGAAACAGACGCTCCTTTCCTCTCACCCTACCCTAGTAAACCTAATTTGCCACAAAATGTTAAACTAATTCTGGAAGAAATGAGCAAAATAAGGCAGCAAAATATTGAAGAAATAGATGAGGCTATAGACAAAAATTGTGAAAGGTTGTTTAGCATAAGCTAGAATTCTTCTGGCCTATTCTTGAATATTTTTTTGTATTTTTTCATTCCATACACTGCTATTATTGCAAGCAATAGCAATGATAGAAAGATTAGATGAAATGAAGAGAATTGTAAGCTGGAAAAATCTTTTGGCAGATAAGTCAATATGGCCATAATTAGAAATAGAAAGTTAAAGTTTAATGTCTAATTGTGTTTGCAAAAGTTTGAGATTTTAGCTGTCACAAATTAAAATAAATTGTAGTGATTCAATTAACACTTTCAAAGGATGATCACTAAAGTATATAAATGTTTTTGTTATATTTTAAAATACAATTTTTAATAAAATGTGACTAAAATGGGACTCGGAGAAGTATTGAAGAAATATGAAGAAGTTTCTGGAGATATAGGAGAGGGTTTGGGACATTCGCGACGCTTCGGTTATGGTCTTGTTGCTGTATGTCTTTTAACTTTAATTTTAGCTTTTTATTCATGTGTAGGTAATATTTTCAAAAAAGAAGAAAGATATGTTTCACCCCCTCCTATAACACAAACATATCAATTACAAGGTGGGCAGAGAAATGCAGGACTATATTATTCAGATTTTAATACACCGTCTTCTAATGGTTGCGACCCTGACTATTTTCCACGAAAAATCAAAGAAGGTGACACTATTTGGGGTATATGCGAAGAATTATATCCTGATTATGTAGGTTGGTGTAATGATAAATTTTCTAGAGAATATCCTAATGTTGACCCGAGATATATTTATGTTGGCGAAACCTATTGTTTTCCTAATCCAGCTATTCTCCAACCAGAAGAATAGAAATTCTAGCTAGAATTTTTATTTATCTATTTATACATTCACAAATAAACAATAAAAGTCAACAAGTCTATGAATTAAGAAGGTGAGTTAAAAATGGCAGAGTTTAAGTTTGTGGTTTCAGATCCAAAAACTAAAAAATCATATTCAGTTGCTGTTAGCCAAGAAAAGGCTGCTAGCTTGATAGGAAAGAAGATAGGAGATAAATTTGACGGATCTATCATAGGTTTGAGTGGATATGAGCTAGAGATAACTGGAGGTACTGATAAAGATGGATTTCCAATGCTTACTAGCATCCATGGTCCTGTCAGGAAAAAAATAGTTCTCTCATCTAAACCCGGATACAAACCAAAATTAAAGGGCCAAAGAAAGAGAAAAACTGTTCGTGGCAACACAATCTCTTTTGACATTGTTCAAATAAACACAAAAGTTGTAAAATATGGACAAAAACTATTAGATGAAGTTTTAAAGAAAGAAGAAAAAACTGAAGAAAGCAAAGGGTGATAGCCTTCGAATCTAAAGCAAATTCAAAATTCATTCCTGAAGTTAATATAGGATTATTAGGACATGTCGATCATGGAAAAACAACTCTGGTGGAGGCTTTAACAGGAAAGTGGACTGACACACACTCAGAAGAAATAGAAAGAGGTATTACAATAAAATTAGGATATGCTGATGTTACTTTCTATAAATGCAACAAGTGTGGAAGCTATGGCACAAGCAACAAGTGCGTTAAATGTTTTTCAGACGCTATGCCAACAAGAACTGTGTCTTTTGTGGATGCACCTGGGCATGAAAGTTTAATGGCAACTGTTCTAACTGCTTCTGCTTTAATGGATGGTGCTTTGCTAGTAATATCAGCAAATGAAAAATGTCCGCTGCCGCAAACTAGAGAGCATTTGACCACATTGGAATTGGTTGGTATAAAAAATATTGTAATTGTTCAAAACAAGATTGATTTGGTTACGCCTGAAAGAGTTAAAGAAAGTTATAACGAGATAAAAGAATTCATAAAAGGAACTGTAGCTGAAAGCGCGCCTATAATTCCTGCTTCTGCTCAGCAAAAAATAAATATAGAGTATATAATTGAAGCTATAGAAAAAACAATACCAACGCCAAAGAGAGATGAAACAAAAGAGCCGAAAATGTTTGTCGCAAGAAGTTTTGATATCAACAAACCTGGTACGCCAATAGATAAACTTGTCGGTGGCATACTAGGTGGTTCTATAGTTCAAGGTGTGTTAAAAGTTGGTGACGAAATAGAAATAAGACCTGGAATAAGAGTGGATGGCAACTACAAAGAGATAAAAACAAAAATAGTTTCTTTAGAAAAAGCAGGAAAAAAGTTAGAAGTTGCCGGTCCAGGTGGATTGCTGGGTGTAATGACAGAATTGGATCCTTATTTAACCAAAGCTGATTCTCTTTCTGGCAATATAGTTGGATTAGCAGGCAAGCTACCTAAAATAAGGAATGAAATTGTTGTCGATTCTAAATTACTGGAAAGGGTTGTTGGAACAAAAGAAATGGAAGGAATGCAAGAGATAAAGCAGAATGAGACTTTGATGATAAATGCTGGCGCCACAAGGTCTGTTGGGGTTGTCACAAGCGTAAAAGGAAAGAAAATAAAGATGTCTTTGAAAATACCTATTTGCGCAGAATTGGGAGAAAGAGTTGTAATATCAAGACAGATAATGGGTAGGTGGAGATTAATTGGATATGGGACACTAATAGAATAGAGATGAAAAAAATGAAATATCAACATATAACAAACAAATTTCCTTCAAATACTGAAAACGCTAATGATGCAAAAGTAATTGTTTTTGGTGTTCCTTTTGACTCTACTGTTGATTTTTTGCCGGGAACGAGGTTTGGACCTAAAATAATTAGAGAAGCTGCTAATTTCATAGAACCATTTGATATCGAGTTGGAAAAAAATGTTTTAGATGAAATAAAGGTGTTTGATTTGGGCGATTTAGAGCCTGTTAGAGGAAATTCTGAAAAAACGATTCAAAGAGTTAAAGAGCAAATAGATGAAATAATAAAAATGAAAAAATTTCCTTTGATGCTTGGTGGTGAGCATAGCATAAGCTTGGGTGCTACAAAAGCTTTGCCTAAAGATTGTAAGATAGTGTGTTTTGACGCTCATTATGACTTGAAAGAAGTGTGGGAAGGTTCTGAATATACTCACAATACTTGGTTGAGAAAAGCGAGTGAAATAGTTGGTAAGAAAAACATATGCTTAATTGGCGTGAGAACTGGAGACGAATTCGAGCATGAATATTGTAAAAAAGAAAAAATTATGGTTAATCCATCAATAGAAGATTTGGCCAAGTTTGTTAAAGGGCAAAATGTCTACTTGACTATAGATATGGATGTTTTTGATCCAGCGTATGCTCCTGGAGTAGGCACTCCTGAACCATTTGGTTTGATACCAAGTCATGTTTTACCTTTAGTGGAATTGATAGCTAAAGCTAGCAAAATGGTCGGTATGGATGTTGTTGAAGTCAGACCACTAGAAGATAGAAAGACAGAGATTTTAGCCGCGAGGTTGATTTTTAAATCTTTGCTTTACATGAGTACATAATTTTGACTCTTTTTAAAAGAGATAAATTTAAATATTTACTATTTAGTAGTAAATATATGACTCAAAGACAATTTAGTGTGCAATCAGAATTAGATATAGCTCAAAGACAACTCCAATGAGGTGAAGAATGTTATAACAATTTTGATTTTCAAAATGCGCTAGCATGTTATAAAGTCGTTCTAGGGTGTTGTGAACAAATATTTAAAAATGAACAATCTGAAAGTGATGAATATACCTATGCTTTGTTTATGTATGGAGTTGCATCAACAAGAATTGGTATAATAACTCGAGATATGTTTGATTTTACAGAAGAATCTTTAGAACCGACTTTTAGAAAATCTTTTAATTATCTTTTAGAAGGCTATAAAGCATTATTACAAGTTCAACAAAGATTATATGATTTAGAAAAGTGGGAGAGAATATTACAACGTTATCCTAGCATGAAAAATTATGAAAATTATATTTACGAAAATAATATAATTGATATAAGTGATAGAAGTGGTGGTAGTCATGATGATCCAAATAGTTGGAAATATAAACCACCTAATTTTGATTTGTTAACTCAAGTTTGTTTAAGACGTGCTTGTGGTTTTAGATTTGGAAGCAGACGCGTGTTATCAAAATATTAAAAAACTTCATAATTATGCTTTATTAAGACGCCTCCATATAATATATCCGGACGGTCGAGAAAGAGAAGCTACATTGGAAAATGTAATGAATAGTGTAACACCTCATATTCAACGAATGTTAGACATTTTTGATACAATAGAGGGGATGTATCTTTTCTTAAATAAATTATATAATCGCTTGTGTGATGAAGGTAAAAGAGTAGATTCTGAAGCTAAAGAACGATTTAATCTAATAATAGAAAAGTATAATGCTTTACTTCATAATATTAGATCTATATGGGAAGTTTTTGCAGAACATTTATATGGTGAATTAAGAGAGAGATTGGACCAATTTGCTCCTTAACCACCTGAGAGTGATGCGTGTTTAGATTGTTGGGAGTTTCGGGTGTATGCACCACAAGATTCAGAAGAGACCGAATGAGAACTATAAACATATAATTTGTTATCGAAACTTTCTAAACACAAAAAACCACATAACATCATTAAACATGACATTAAAAATGATGTGGCTGAATTCAAACTCAATTACCAGCAATAAAAGGACCTATAATCGTTGTCAAGCTTCTGTAAGATGACAATATACCTAGAAATTACCTAGAAATTTACCATATGCATTTACATGTTTTGTTAAAATAGTTTTTATAATTGGATTAAATATGCCTTGGCCACAACAAATAAGAGTTAGACTAATCAAAACCTATTAAATTAACTGTTGTTGAAATTATGTTTTGACAAAATTCTGAACATTTCATTCGATATTTTTCTTGTAAAAAGAACCTAATTTTTTGCTAATGATTTATAACACAACGACATTTTTCGACTCTTTCGATATATTTTTATTTGCAATTCTACAAGATATGTCAAAATCAAATTTTTATTTGAATATTTCACCAGTCTGTCTATAGAAAAACAGTAAATCTAGTTCAGCAAAATTTATCCCAACTTCTTCAGCAAACCTTTTCATCTTGTTTTCAATTTCTAAATATTTTTTGGGTGTCAAACTTTTAGGAATCTCTTCAATCACTTTGAAATATTTCAAACATCTCAATATATGTCTGTCTAAAATAGCTAAATCATCTGCAAAACCTATATTGCGCAAAAAATGCGATGCTTCTTTGTAGCCTAGACCTTTTATGTTCTCGGTCAACCATTCTCTTGCTTCAAAAGAATTTTCAAATTTGTCTAAAAATTTTTTCATTTCAATTTTTCCGTTGACTGAAAGTTTGCTTCTCGCTTCGACTATAAACTTTGACTTGTTCTCTGGAAATCTGACATTAGTCAAGAAAGCTCTTATTTGCCTCTCATTCCCAGTGTAAAGCAGTTTGTTTTTCTCCAAAATTTTAATAGCTTTGTCGCACTCTTTTGCTTTGCTTTGAGGAGTGCACAAACAAAAAGCCAATTCAGCAAACAATTTTTCATCAGATTCATTCATGAGTTGTTGGAACTCTTTTAGTCTATTCTTTATTTCATTCTTTTTTTCTTCATACAATTTTTTCAGTTCGTTGGTTTGCATAATCATTACATTCCTTTTATATTTTAAGTTGCCGGTATATTATTTATATGATAAATAGTATTAAGAATGTTTTGAAAAAAGAAAGAAATGTGGCTTTTGCTTATTTATACGGCTCTTTTTTGAAAAATCCAGAATATGCTAATGATATAGATATTGCAATATTTCTTAAGAAAAAGGCAAGTGCAAATTATGAAAGAAAGTTGGCACTAAAGATTGAAAAAGAAATTAAAAAACCTGTAGATGTAATATCTTTGAATGAAAAACCTTTATTGGTGATCTCAGAAGTTCTAACAAATGGAAAATTAATTTTTTCAAAAGACGATAAATTAAGAATAAATTTTGAAACAAGAATGATGCCAGACATTTTAAATTTTAATGAGCTAATGAAAGAGTTTGATAAAAAAAGGTTAGAGAGATATGGTATTAAAATTAGATAAAAACGCTATTAGACTAAGAATTGACATAATTGAAATGAACCTAAATGAAATAAAAAAAATATCAAAATTTGATTTGCTTAATTACAGAGATGAATTGGCATTAAAACACGCTCTATTGGAATGCATAGAAGCGTGCATTGATATTTCAAATCATATAATATCAGTTAGAGGATTCAGAAGACCTTTAGATTATAGTGATGTTTTTGTTGTTTTACAAGAAAACAAAATAATAGATAAAAGTTTATCTAGTCGGCTGCAGGAAATGGCTAAATTTAGAAATGTTCTTGTTCACAGATATGCTTTAATTAATAAAGACAAGCTTCTTGAAATAGTTAAACATGATATAAAAGATATTAATGAGTTCGTCAAAATTGTGTTAAAGCTTGTTAGCAAATAAGTTTATTCTTGATGCTTTATTGAAGGAAATTTCAAAATTAAATGATTTGCTCAAAAACAAAAGCTTGACTGTTAATAACATGGGAAGTAGCAAAATATTTCCGTGAACAACATTTTGGCTATCACTTAAACATTAGAAAACAGCGGGCTTGTCCGCAGAGGATGTCACATGTAAAGATTTGCTATGCATTACTTGGGATTATGAGGATGAAATGAAAATTGAAAATAGAAAAATAAAATTCGTGCCTCTATGGAAGTGGGTTTTATTGGAAAAATAAGTGTCTCTATTATAAGGAAACTTTTATAAATTATTTCCCTATAATAATTAGTATGGAAGATAAAATTTCAAGATACATAATTGACAGAAAGAATGATATAAAATTCATTAATGTAAAGCCAAGATTAATAAAAATTATGCCGACTAAAGATTTTGTTTTATGTATAGTCGGACCTAGAAGGTCTGGGAAAACATATTTCATATATCAATTCATTAAAAATAATCATATTAAGGATGAAGATTATCTTTTCATAAATTTTGAAGAAATTGAAGAGTCTTTGGATGATTTTATATCAAAATTTCAAGAAGTTTATGGAAAACTACCAGTGCATTTGTTTTTAGACGAGATCCAAAGTCTTAATAATTGGGAGAAAGAAATTTATAGAATATTTGAGAAAAAAAGATTTCATATTTTTTTGACAGGATCCTCTTCGAAATTTTTAAGTAAGGAAATAGCCTCTCAGTTGAGAGGAAGAAGCGTAACAATAAAAGTATATCCGTTTTCTTTTAAAGAAGTTTTACAAATAAATGAATTAAACAAAAAATTTTACAGTAGTGAAGAAACTGGAAAAATAAAAAATCTATTAAAGCAATGTTTAACAGAAGGTTGTTTTCCTGATGTTGTTCTTAAAAAAATTGAAACATCTAGATTTTTTTCAGAATATATAGATTTGGTAATTTACAGGGATATAATGGATAGATACGACATTAAAAACAGAACAGCCATGGAGTTTTTTATAAAAAATGCCATTTCATCAAATTCAAACATTTTCTCGATAAACAAAATCTACAACACAATAAAATCTCTTCAAATAAGAGTTAGCAAAAACACTCTTTACAATTTTCAAAAGTATTTAGAAGATGTGAATGTAGTTTTCTTCCTAAAAAAATACTCGAAAAGTGTAAGAAAAATAGAAATGTCATTGCCAAAAGCTTATGTCATTGACAACGGTCTTTATTCTTTTATCACATACAAACGTGATTATGGCATACAAATGGAAAGCTTTGTTTTTCAAGAGTTAATTAAATCTGGATATGTGCCGAACAAAAGTATTTATCATTTTGGGAACGGCTTTGAAGTTGATTTTGTTTTGGCAGATAAAGAAAAAATCAATAGGCTCATTCAAGTAACTTATGCTAATAGTAAAGATGAAATAGAGAAAAGAGAGATTAAATCTTTAATTAAAGCTTCAGATTTGCTTAAATGCAAAGATTTGCTATGCATTACTTGGGATTATGAGGATGAAATGAAAATTGAAAATAGAAAAATAAAATTTGTGCCTCTATGGAAGTGGGTTTTAGAATTCTAAAATTAATAATTTTAATTCTAAGATATATTGAATATAGGTATATTTTATGAAGAAGGTTATTCTTTTACTTTTGTTATTAATACCGCTTGTTTATTCGTTAAACTGGAGTGTCAATCTAGACTGTGTTGGCTATATTGATGAAAAAACACAATTCAACATCACTGTTTATGATGCTGATAATGTGATCCTGCAACTGAATAACACAAACTATACCGCCGAGAAAGATGGTAGCAATTATTATGCTTATCTACCTAAACTTAAAGGACGATATTTCTACAAATGGTATTTGTTTTCCGGTAATTACAGCGAGCAAACACAAGAATTCATTTATTCAACTCATGAAAGATTAAAAGAAAAATTGAAAAATAGAGGTATGAAGGTAGAAATATTAGAAGAAAATAAATACAAAATTTTTGTCGAAAAGGATAGAAAACGAATAGAAATAAGCGATGTAAGTGAATTGAGTGGAGAAGAGGATATAATTTTAGCAGATGCCAATTTAGAAAGATTTGTATCAATCAACAAGTTAAATGTCAGGGATTTTGTTTGGGTAGATGTTTATGGCCTACAAGATTACAAGGGGAAAATATATTTACCTAGCATTTATTCAAAAGTGTTTTATTGTGAGGGTGACAAAGACTATCCTTCTTGCAGTTTTATAGACAAATGCGGCTTTGAACCATGTTATTTAATAGAGAATGGAAATACTGTTATATACTTGAATCACTTTTCTGGGGGAGGTGGTGGTGATCCAGTACTTGAATTCAATCAAAGCCAAAGCATAAACATAACAGGAAACGCGTCGACTATTAACCAAGATGATATAGATTCTTACTTGAATATTAATGGCGACGACTTGACATGGGATGTTACAGAATCGTCTTTTATTGATTCATGGCAATCGACTAATCAGCTATCAAACACTTTACAATTCAAGCAAACATCAAGAGAGCAGAAGACTGTTGAATACTTCATCTATCAAGACATGACACAGCTAGTTACCAATACTGAAAAGTCAGGCTCGTTCACAATTTACATACCAGAGAAAAACCCAAAAATAAAAAGCGCTTATGTTGAAATAAAGAACGTCATCTACAACACGCAAATCACAGCTGGACAAACAGTAAAGATTTGGAACAGCACGCACAACACGACTCTGCTCACCACAGCTGCTGGCACCGCTGCTACAGGAGAAAACATGGTTTATGTTATAAGAGCAAACGCTACTGAAGCTTTCTCTTTCATCACTTCAAGCGGTCAATACAGCTTTACTCTTTATACAAAGCTTAACGCAATAAGGCAAGGCGAGTCTGCTAAGATTGTGATAACATACGAATATGATTCTGACTCGCCAAGACAGATAAAAACAGTCAAATTTTTTGTAGACCAGTTAACATCTTCTTTAGCCGTAGGTTCATCAACTAATTTTGCCATTCCTCCTTTAAACTTGCCTGAGAGGAATGTAGAGATAAGAGACAGCTTTTTTGAGACATATATCCATTTGCAACCAACAAGTACAACAGACGAAGGAATAAGCATCGATCTGGATGGCGCGAACGCAATAACAGGAACACCAATAGATAATGCTGGCGCAACTACAATTGATACATTTTTCCTTTACAGGAATGTGTTTGACACCAGCACTTCGCATACTTTCAATTTCGAACCAACAGCTGGCTCGCCAATACATACAATAGGCACGGAGTTGACATTGACTTACGAGTATGACGCTGATTCTCCTAGACAACTAAAGACGGTGAAATACATGATTGGACAAAATCCAAACATTTACACGACAGCAAATACCGTTACTTTTTCAAGAAATATAGAAATACCAGACAGCGTTAGCATAAAATCTGCTTACAACAAGGTTAGATTCTCAATAGCTTACGGAACAGGAGCAGGCACTACTGCTTATACAACAACTATTGGTGTCAATTCTTCCATTCAAGGCCAATCTGTAGCATCACAAGTTTCATACACTTTAGGTTTAAGAGACGAGCAGATCAGCACTTCAACAATACTTTACAATGCAACCAATCTTTACAATTTAGCTAACGGCGACACTGTTTTATGTACTGTTTATAGTTCTGCAGCAAGCACAAGCTATTACACGTCAAGCAAGGGTTGTGAACTATTACTAACTTATGAATACAGCCAACCGAGTAAGATAAAGACAGTAGAATACTTTGCTGGTGAAACTCATAAAAGCGCTTTAGCGTTGTCAAATTTGCTCAACTTTTCCTTTACCTTGCCAGAAGAAAACCCTTATTTGAAGCAAGCTTATATTGACGTGAAAGGTTATACAGGCTATGCGACAGCAGCAAACATTCTGCTCAACTCTAGCATTAACGCAGCAGGCAGAGTTGTGCAATCATGCTATTTCAGAAACACAGGAGAAAATAGGTATGATACATGCTGGGATGATGTTTCTGATAATGTTACTCAGCCAGGTAACTATCAAATCATTGTCGGCTCTGGCACAGCAACTACTGTTACAAGATGGTACAACGCTATAGCCGATTTCACTTACAACTATACAGGCGCGATGGAAAAGAATTCGACTTGGCATGAATATTCTTTTGGAGGAAGCGATTATAGCAGTATAGATAGCTTGTCAGCAATAATCACTATTTCCTATTACAACCCCGTTGCTTCCAACTCTTCTTTCAACAACAACAACAGACCTGATATAGAATTAGCATTCTGGGACGGCAGCCAATATGTAAACGGTTTTTTCTGCAGTTTGAACAGCTTGAGCAACGAACTGCCTTATACAAAAGAGTGGAATTGTATTATATCAACAACTAACCCCAACATAATAAATGCATGGGAGACAGCAAGCAACAGGCTAGTAAGGTTAAGAGCAGTTTGGATGGACAACGCAAACTCGTTTTCTGATGAAATAAACATCACGGGTGTTTATGCCCAAATTAATAGAACTTTGTACAAACTAGAAGTGCAACACAATGCTTCTATTTCTTACTCTGGCTTGCTTTTGAACTTGAACGCAAGCGTAAACTTTTCCTCAACACAAGACGATGTCTATAACATGTCGATATACAACTTTGCTTCCAACATCTGGGATTCATCATTCTGCCAGAACATTTCAGCTTCAGCAAACAACTTCTACATCATCTCTTGCAATGTTACATCTGGTCCTGAAGATTACATTTCTAATGAAAACATAGCTAGCATAAAAATTGAAACGACGATGGATGATGATAGAGCCACTATGAAAGAAGATTATGTTCAGTTCTACATAGGCTACATATTTTCCTCTGTTGTTCTTGGAGAAAACATCGAGACGCCATCTTCTCCAGCTATTTATGCTCCTAACAGCATTTACACATTCAACATAACTGTTAATGTAGAGCAAGGTGAACAATACATCTCTACTGTTATTTTTGAGTTTAATGGCATTAACGAAACAGCAACGACATATTCTGTTTACAATTCAACGGCAAGAAAATACTCTGTCACAAAAACCGATTTGCCTGCAAAGCTAGATGGATACAGCTTCAAGTGGTATGCAAACGATTCGAGCAATTTATGGGGAAACGTGTTTTCAGGAAACTACATAATAAGCAAAGCTTCGCCTAGCATAGCTATACAATTTTCTTCCAACCCAGCGAGTTATCCCACGTCAACAAATACTACTTGTGTCAAGAATACAGGCGACTATTCTTCTTTGCTCACTTTATTGAGAAACGATACTCAAGTTTCTCAAAACACAGGAAACTCTGTTTCAGAAATCATATTGTTGAGCGCAGCCACTTGGAACTATTCTTGCACTTGTCAAGAATCAGAAAACTATACATTCTCAACCATAACAAACCAATATCTCTACATCAACAAAGGAACTCCTCCTGTATTTTTAACCATCAACGGCACAGAAGGAAATGTGAGCTTTACTTATAAAACAGCTAGCAACGCAACTGCTTGGATATCAACTTACAATGACGAAGGCCAGGTGAAGCTTCTTAGAGACAATCAGCTTGTTGGAGAAGATAAAAAATTGAGCGAAGTAGTAATATTCGCAGCAGGGGAGTACAACTATTCTGCTGTTTTTGAGGAAACTCAAAACTATTCTTATTATGCTATAACAAGCGACAGATTTTTGAAAGTGAACAAAGCAAACCCTATGATTTCATTTTCCATCAACCCTGAGTCACCTGTTTATTACGAGACTCAATCCATGGCTGTTTGTCATGATCAAAGTGATGAGGCAGATGCTAAAATATACAGAAACGAGACTGATGTTACTGGTGAAAACAACACGTTTGTCATCTTGCCAGCTGGCGTTTGGGATTATAAATGCAACATAAGCGAAACTCAAAACTACACTTCATCTTTTTCAGCAATAACTTACACAGTAAATAAAAAGAACGCTAACGTCAAAGTCTATCCAGCGACGCAAACAGCGACCTATCCTTACACAACCAGCCAGTACTGCACAGATGATTCAAGTTTCTTCGATTGCCTGATTTACAGGAACAGCACGGCAATAGAAAACAACACTCAATACTCTCCAGCGTCTGGCAATTATTTATACAAAGCAAACATTTCTGACACCCAAAACTATACAAATTTTGAAGACATTCAAACTCTCTATATAAACAAGGGCATAGCTTCTCTCAATCTATACTTGAACGGCACTCAAGATAACAAGACGTACACGTATGAGGATTACGCCAACATAACATCAACCTTGAATGTTTCAGGAAAGGTGTTTTACCTTTATTCAAACTTTTCTGGCACTAATCAATTAATAAATCAAGGCACAGATGTGTTGAGCAATGTCACTAACAACTTTGCTTCTGGCTTTTACAACATCACTTCTTATTGGCCTGGTGATGAGAATTACACAAGCGATAGCAAGACATACTTTATGAATGTTAGCAAGAAGCAGACAATATTGTTTTTGTACTTGAACGGCACGAGAGCAAGCAGGAATTATGTTAACGGAACCGCAGCAAACTTTACTGTCGAACTCGTCGGCTTGACAAAACCGGTTGAGTTGTGGACAAACTATACAGATGGTCAGTGGAAGAAGTTCGCATCAGGCCTTTCACCACTGCAAAACATCACTGTCCTTGCCTATTCAGGCACTTTTAATTTCACAGGAAATTATTCTGGTGATCAAAACTACACATCAAGCTACGAATCTTGGACTGCCACTGTGATAAATTTTGCCTCAAAGCTTGAAAGCTTGTATCCAAAAGAAATCTTGCAAGGC
>Ga0123519_10003476_pt1 | contig 26061 bp, 22 predicted proteins | sample YelNatPaOPRAMG02_FD_87396 | JGI IMG/M metagenome (GOLD analysis project Ga0123519, IMG submission 87396) | Hot spring microbial communities from Yellowstone National Park - Yellowstone National Park OP-RAMG-02 (version 2) | ecosystem: Environmental > Aquatic > Thermal springs > Hot (42-90C) ...
AAACAACAGAGAATAAAATTTAACAATAAGGTAAATTTTGGCCATACATGTAGGGGATACTCTCTAAGATGTATGCCTGGGGCTATCAGTGCGGTGCTGGGGAGCAACTGATAGCCTTTTTTTGTTTACTCTCATCTACTCTCTACACTTTTCTCTACACTTTTGCAGAAATCTCTCCATGCCTTAAAATCATTACGAAAGTTATCTTTCCATACCAAACCAATACCAAACCCAATAAAATCGAGTGTTCTGAGAAAGTGCCAAATATAGTCGCTCTCCTTTACGAGAAAGTATTATCCTGCTCCTACCTTGTATTTTGCTCTAAGATCCGATATCATAGCCAACAAATTAAGTTAACAAATTAAAATGGTACGATAAAAAATTTATTCAAAAAAAATTTATTCACCAAAAGCCTCGTCAAAAAGGATGAAAGCAAGATGCAAGCTTCTACTATTGTCAGTATGGTTAGCCTCCACCAGGTGTTCTCATTTCTGATCTATGCTGTTTTCTTTATCCTATGGATAGCCTTTCCGGTTTGGTTTGGTATCCGAAGAAGACAGGGATTAATTAATCTCAGAAATCAGAACGAGCATGGTACGGAAAGAAGAATGGTTGATTATTTAGAGTTAGGCATATTTTTCTTTGCCATCCCATTTACCAGCTTTTTTATTGTCGTTACCGCCAACCTCATCCTAAGTCCCTTTATTGGTGAACCGATGGCTAGGCGCGAGGCGAGTCTCGAGCTGGCTTCTCTGCTCATGGATGTTGCCCTTATTCTTTATATAATTTTAGCTGAGCGGAAGATTCACCTAAAGCGGACAATCGGGAAATCATAGACGAAAGACAAAATCTGCCGCTGGACAGTCTCAAGCGGCAGTCGCATGAAAATTCGCTCTTATACCTTTACTCGGCAGTTAAAAGCTCTCCTCTCAGTCTCAAAAATGAGACTGATAAGCAAATTAAACACATGGCAAAAAGCATCGGTCCTTTGCCTAGTCGAACTTTTTAATTTTAGCTTTAGGGAAGACTGTCGAGTAAATAAAAACATGAAAATTTAATAAAATCGAAGGATAGGGGCGCCGTATAAGAACAGCCAATACTTGACTGTGCCTATCTTCTTAATTGTTGACACTTATCTATTGATTTTTAATCCGCTTTCAGTGTATCTTGAAATATATATCTTGTGGCATTCTTGATCTTGAACGTTATTGACTATCTCTTCCTCCCGAACGTATCATCAAATTTTTCAAGTATATAATTCAAGTATATACGTCGATATCTTGGACCTTAATCATATGCCTACATTTTAGGATTAGGACAAAGTTTCAATATGTTAAGCATTTTAAAAAATACCAAAGAATAGTTTTGTATAGCTTTAGCTATTGGATATAGAAAATCATCTTTTCAGTGCAGTCTCAGCATTGTAACTTAATCACCATTTGGGAGGAACCAAACAATGAGGAAATTTTCTTTATTCTCGGTTATCCTGATCAGCATACTGGTTTTTTTTAAAACTGCAACAGCTCAAGTAATCCCATTTTCAAGTTATTGGGAAATGCAGAATATATTACCCCTGCTTTCTCCACCTTTACGGCTCGCACTGGGATATGGAGCTCCTATCCTTTATCCACCGCTCCTACCCTTTCAAATAGTTCCTGCCGTGGCGCCTTCTATCCAGCTTCCCTTACCCCTCATGCTGAGGCCGCAAATCAGTATTCCAAGCCCTGTACAAAGATTAGCTGCAGCTACGATCACAATCTTTTCCGTTCCCACCCTCTCGGCTATCCAGGTTACTTCGACAATACCGGCGACAACAACCTCATTAAACGCTACCTCGACTTCAACTACATCCTATACATTCATTCTTCCATCACTTCTTACTATCCCGACAAGCCCTTATACTCAGACTCAAACAGCAGCCATAACCGCCGTTTTCCCCGTTTCTCCTCTCATTGGCACCACAACAGCGATCGCTCCTGGCCTGGCTGCTGGATTGGCTCCTGCTGTCTAGCGCGTAAGTGAAGAAGAGAGAAGAATAAAGATTACACACTAAAATAGGGCAATCATTCCGCAAACTAAGAAATAGCCGCCATCTGAAGAGAAGAGGTGAATTCTGCTCATTATCTCTTGAGATTCTGGATTGTTTTCTTGTTCTTGACAATCGGCCCAAATTCCTGTAAATTCGATCCACAATAATCCTAGCGTTAATTAGCATTTTAACCTTAAAATGGCTCTTTTGCTAAGTGCGAGAGACCAAATTCGATTACCCAATCACATTGTAGGGGCGAACACAAGGGGGGACCGCCCAAATTGCGCACTTTTTAGCGAGAGGAGCATTGAATTATATGCCAGGAAATAAGAATAAAGCATGAGAGTAGCCTAAAGAAAAAATATCACTCGATTGGAGAATAATAACGGTGGATTTAGAGAATTTGAGAAAAAAAATCGATGAGATTGACAATCAGATCCTGGACCTATTAAATGCCCGGGCTGAAGTGGTTAAGGAAATTGGCCGGTCCAAGGCCAAAAGCAGTCGGGCTTACTATGATCCCAGTCGGGAAGAGCAAATTTTGACCAGGCTGCAAAAGATGAATAAAGGCCCTTTTCCTGCATCTTCGGTAAGATCCGTATTCCGTGAGATTATCTCAGCTTCGCTCTCCCTGGAAAAGCCGATGAGAGTCGCCTATCTTGGCCCTGAGGCTACCTTTACCCATATTGCAGCCTTGAAAAAATTTGGTCTTTCGGCCTCCTTGACTCCGATGAGCAGTCTCAGTCGGGTATTTTCCGCGGTGGAGAGGGACCAGGCTGATTACGGAGTTGTTCCCCTAGAGAATTCCACCGAAGGGGTAGCCAGTCATACCCTTGATCTTTTCATTGATTCGGAACTGAAAACCTGCACCGAGATTATTCTCAATATCCGGCACGACCTCCTTGCCCGGCATACCGAACTTGAGAAAATCGAAAAGGTCTATGCTCATCCCCAGTCGATTGCTCAATGTAGCCAATGGCTTCGCGAGAATATGGCTGGAAAGGCAATCATCGAGGTTCCTAGCACTTTTCGGGCTGTTGAGCTGGTCCGTAATGATGAGACCGCAGCCCTCATTGCCGAAGAAACCATCCGTGGACTATACCAACTGCACACGGTATGCAAACGGATTGAAGATAATACCCATAATTTTGCCCGTTTTCTGGTCTTATGGAAGGGGATGAGCCAACCGACAGGAGATGATCAGACTTCGATCCTGTTTTCCATGAAAGATCAGATCGGCGCACTCTCTTTACTCCTCCAGCCCTTTGTTCATCATCAGATAAACCTCCGCCGTATAGAATCCCGGCCCATTCCTAACCGCCCCTGGGAGTCGGTATTCTTAGTTGACTTTGATGGCCATGTTCAGGATGAGCGGGTAGTTAAGCTGCTTGATGACTTGCGGGTTCACTGTGACTTTTTTAAGATTCTGGGATCATATCCAAAAAGCAAACTTAATGCAGGATAAGGCACAAAAAGGTAGAAAAATATCAACTATGCTTTTGCACTTTTTCTCCGAATCCTTGATTTTAATGGATTGGCTATTAGAGATAATTTTCAAGGATTTCAAGGCATTAAGAAATTTCTGCAAAAGTGTAGATATCAATATCGTAGAAAAATATCAACCCTACCCTCATAGCTGGCCGCCTCTCTGTGAGGGTTTTTCCTTATCTGTGGCTCTTTTTGGAGCTGCTGTCGATTTATAAGGACGAATAGAATGAAATATCTAGCTCAAAAACATATTCTTCAGCTTCACCCCTATTTACCCGGAAAACCCATTTCCGAAGTGCAACGAGAATTAGGGCTTAGTGAAGTGATCAAGCTGGCCTCTAATGAAAACCCCTGCGGTCCTTCCCCCAGGGCTATTCAGGCCATACAGAAGGCTATCTTCGACCTTCATCGCTATCCTGACGGAAGCGGATTTTATCTCAAGCAGGCACTGGCTGCAAAACTTGGGGTTTCCCCCGATCAGATTATTCTAGGCAACGGCACCAACGAAATCTTAGAGCTGGTGGTCCGCACCTTTCTCGCTCCCGGCCAAGAGGCTATCAGTGGCCGCCCGGCTTTCATTATCTACAGCCTCCTGGTCCAGGCCGCTGATGGGAAAAATATCCTAGTGCCGCTAAAAGAGCATACCCATGACCTTAGAAGCATGGCCAAGGCTATAACCCCAAAAACTAAACTTATCTTCATCGCTAATCCCAATAACCCTACGGGCACAATGGTAGGGGCAGAGGAGATGAGCTGGTTTTTACAGCAGGTGCCAAAATCAGCTATTTGTGTGATCGATGAAGCTTATATCGAGTATGTGGACGATGATGCCGCCTTCCCCGACTCTATTGCTTACCTACGGGCTCATCCCGATCAGCCGGTTCTGATCGTCCGAACCTTTTCCAAAATCTACGGTCTGGCTGGATTGCGCATCGGGTATGGAATCGGCTCCAGTGAGTTAATTTCGCTGATGAACCGGGTCCGCCAGCCCTTTAACGTTAATTCCCTGGCGCAGGTCGCGGCTGAGGCGGCTTTGGAGGATGATGAGCACTTGCGCCGAAGCAAAGAGGTAAACCGGGCTGGCTATCAGTACCTGTGCCGTGAATTTGACCGTCTGAAGGTATCTTATATTCCTTCGGTGGCCAATTTTATCCTAGTAGATGTAGGCCAGGATGCAAAACCTTTCAGTGACCGGATGCTGGCCGAAGGAGTAATCGTTCGCACGGTCAAGGAATATGGCCTGCCGAACGCGGTTCGAATCACTATCGGGCTAGAGGAAGAGAACCGGAAACTAATTCAGGCTATGGAAAAGGTCCTAACCTCTTGTTCTTAAATAATCCGGAGACATAATACACAATACAAATACACAATACATGAATATTTGTAAATTTTGGATATTTGTAAGTTTTTGTATGGTATTTTGTAAATTTTGTCCAGTGGCATAAATAAGTATAAATATAGCCTCCAAGTATAAAGGTATCCTCCAACATGTTGACCCGCCAAAGACTAAATGAAACTCTCTCTCGCATCAGCCAGCAGATGATTCTGGTGGTAGGTGATGTCATGCTCGATGAATACTTATGGGGCGAGGTGGAGCGAATCTCTCCTGAGGCGCCGGTGCAGGTAGTGGATGTTCAGCGGGAGTTTGTAACCCTGGGAGGGGCCGCTAATGTGGTAGCCAATATTATCAGCCTAGGTGGCCAGGTCCGAATAGGCACGGTTATTGGGCAGGACGCTGGGGCTGAGGCTCTGCTTTCAGAATTTGCCCGCTGGGGAGTACCCACTGAGGGTATTTTTCAAGATCCTAGCCGTCCGACCACCAGAAAAACCCGGATTCTGGCAGCCAGCCAGCAGGTTCTGCGCATCGACCGGGAGGTTCGCTGTCCTATCAGCCCTTTATGGGAAGAAAAAATCAAAGACTATGTCAGAGAGCACCTTTCGGAAAGTGCGGCTATCATTTTGTCCGATTATCAGAAAGGGGTCTTGACCGACCAGCTACTTCGCACGATTATTAACCTAGGCCGGGATCAAGGCAAGCCGGTATTTGTCGATCCTAAAGGTATATCATATCAAAAATACCGCAAAGCCAATTATATCACCCCTAATCAGAAGGAGGCTGGCCAGGCAGCGGGGATGCTTATCCGCAGTGAGGAAGATGTCCGCACGGCCGGAGAAAAGCTCCTGCGAGAGCTTGAGCTTGAGGGAGTGGTTATAACCAGAGGGAAGGACGGTATCTCTCTCATCCGCCGGGGGCATGAGCCGATAACCTTACCCACCCGGGCCAGAGAGGTCTTTGATGTTTCAGGAGCTGGAGATACGGCCCTTGCTGCCTTGACTTTGGGCTATTTAGCCGGGCTTGAGCTAGATGAGGCCGCAGAGCTGGCTAACCTGGCCGCCGGAGTTGTGGTCGGCAAGTTGGGCACAGCTACTGTAACCGGGGCTGAGATTCTGGCTGCCTGTGCAGGCACTCAGAATGAGGCCGATCAGAAAATTAGGACACTGGCCGAATTGACCGAGATTGTTTGTCGCTGCAGACTGAAGGGACAGCGGATTGTGTTTACGAACGGCTGTTTCGATCTTTTGCATGTCGGACATATCAAGCTGCTTCATGAGGCTCGAAGTTTTGGAGATGTGTTGATTGTGGCTATCAATGATGATCATTCGATTCGGCGGCTCAAAGGCCCAAATCGCCCCTGCATGGGCCAAGAGGAGCGGGCCAGGCTGCTTTCGGCTTTAACTTGCGTAGACTATGTGGTTATTTTTCAGGAGGACACCCCGCACAAGCTCATTGCTGCCTTGAAGCCGGATGTCTTGGTCAAGGGGGCCGACTACCGCAAGAGCGAGGTTGTGGGCTGGGAGATCGTCGAGCGCTATGGGGGGGTAGTCAAACTGGTGGACCTTGAGCAGAACATCTCTACCAGCAGCATAATTGCCAAAATCTTAAGCCACCACCAGCCACAAGAGCAAAAAAGGGGGACAGATCAAAATCAGGAACATGATAAGGATAAGGTGACGGCCCGTGGAAATGTATAAGCGTCTTCTCAGGTTTGTGCATCCTTACTGGAAAAAAATGGCCATAGCCATCCTGTGCATGGTCCTGACCGCAGCTCTCAATTCCTTAATTGCCTATATGGTCAAGCCAGTGCTGGATGATATCTTTATCAATAAGCGCTGGATCATGCTAAAGCTACTGCCGCTGGCCATCTTGCTTCTCTACTTTCTAAAAGGTGCCTTCAGCTATATACAGGGATATCTGATGATGTACATTGGGGAGCGGGTAGTGATGAGTTTGCGCAATGAGCTCTTTGCGCATATCCATTCTCTGTCTATGGATTTTTTTACCAAGCGCTCTACCGGCCTGATCATGGCCCGAATCAATAATGACGTCGGGCTGGTTCAGCGGGCCATCACCCATTCACTGGCAGATCTTTTGCGGGAGCCGCTGGATATAATCGGCTATCTGTCAGTTATGTTTTACTGCAATTGGCTGTGGGCCATTATGGCCATACTGGTGCTGCCTTTTGTGGCTCTCCTGATCGCCAAAATGGGATTAAAGCTGCGTCGTATCAGTAGCAAGGTTCAGCAAAAGGTGGCTGATCTGAATGTCATCCTGCATGAGACCCTATCTGGAGCCTTGATTGTCAAAGCCTTTCATATGGAGAAGCGGGAGATTGAGCGCTACCAACAGGAAAACCGGCGATTCTTTAACGAGCAGATGCGGGCCGGACGGGTAGCCATACTCTCTAGCCCGCTGATGGAGCTGCTGGGATCTTTTGGCATTGCCTTTATTGTCTGGTTCGGCGGCGCGCAGGTTATTGCCGGAAAATCCACGCCAGGTAACTTTTTCTCCTTTATGGCTGCCCTGCTAATGATGTATAGCCCGATCAAAAAGCTGACCCAGGTGAATAATGATATTCAGCATGGGATTGCCGCCTCGGAGCGAATTTTTGAATTTCTGGATGCTCAGCCGAGTGTGCGAGAAGCCGATAACGCGGTGGATATCCCCCCTTTTAGCCAGAGTATCGAGTATCGAGATGTATGTTTTCAGTATGAAAAACAGCCTGTACTTAGAAATATCAATCTTTCGGTCTCTCGAGGTGAGATTGTAGCCATTGTCGGCAGTAGCGGTGCAGGCAAGACCACCCTGGTCAGCCTGCTTCCCCGCTTCTACGAGGTTAGCTCAGGAAGCATTCTCATCGATGGTCTGGATATCCGAGCCGCGACCTTGCGCTCGCTGAGGCAGCAGATAGGTATTGTTACCCAGGAGACGATTTTATTTAACGATACGGTAAAAAATAATATACTCTATGGAAAGCCAGAGGCAACCGACAGTGAAGTAATTGCGGCAGCCCAGGCTGCCCTAGCCCATGATTTTATCTGCCAGATGCCGCAAGGTTATGAGACCCGGGTCGGCGAGCGGGGAGTGAAGCTTTCGGGCGGTCAGAAGCAGCGGCTGGCCATTGCCAGGGCGATTTTGAAAAATCCCGCCATTCTGATCCTTGATGAAGCTACCTCATCGCTAGACTCAAAATCTGAGGCCTTGGTCCAAAAGGCCCTGGAGAATCTGATGAAAGACCGGACCACCTTTATTATCGCCCATCGGCTGTCTACGGTGCGCGGGGCGCACAGGATCGTAGTTCTGAATCAGGGTAAAATTGAGGAAATCGGAGACCATGCCGCTTTGCTGGCTAAAAATGGTATCTATGCTCACCTGTATCAGACACAGTTTGCTATCCAGGAAAGTCAAGCCAGGTAGCGGCAAGCTAGCCGAAGAATTCCGACTGCTTCTTTTTTTCAGCCTGGTCTTTGGGGTTAGCCTGATCTTCTTTGGGCTGTTTCGCCTCTTTCTCTTGCTCCGCTATCTGAAGCTGGCTGCGGATATTCCTGCCGGAGATATTGGGCGAGCCTTCCTGGTGGGGCTGCGGTTTGATATGGTGATTGTTTCTTATATTCTGATCCTGTTCTTTCTCCCAGCCTCGTTTCTTCCTCTATCTAAGAGCCATAAAATCCAGGCTGCTTTTCTCATGATCCTAGGTGCGGTGTTTGGATTTTTCTTCTTATTATCCACGATTGATCTTGAATTTTTCGGCGCTTACAATGCCCGGCTAAACCTTTTGGCTGTTCAGTACCTTGAAACCATGGGCCCAGCTCTTCGGACTATATGGCAAGAGTATCCGGTAATTCCCTACCTCCTATTATGGGCCGTAGTGTCTGCGCTGTTCATCGGAATAGTTTTCTGGATTGGGCAAGTGCACCTTGGCCGATCAAGCTGCCGACCCATCTGGCAGCGGGCCCTTTTGCTCCTGAGCGGTCTTGGCCTCTTAGTTCTTGGGGCGCGAGGGACCGTAAGCTCTTCGCCGATAAACTGGGGATATGCCTATTTTAGCCAGCATAATTTTCCAAACCAGTTGGCTTTAAACGGCATCTTTACCCTGGGACGTTCCATCTATCAAGAAATGATCGAGGATAGCCGCTCAGTGGCCAAAAAGCTCAGCGTTACTACGCCCGATGAGGCTGTGCGCACGGTTCAACACTTAGTGGCCCATCCTGCAGAAGCCTTTCTTTCGGCAGACTACCCACTGGTCCGGCGGCGGGACTTTCCATCAGCTTCCACTCCTGCCACTTCTGCTCCTAGACGACCCAATGTAGTCATTATTATCATGGAAAGCTTTACCGCTGAGTTTATTGGAGTCTTAGGAGGAGCATATCAGGCTAGCCCACAATTCGATCGGCTGGCCCAAGAAGGGATTCTCTTTGATCGCTTCTATGCCAATGGGTGTCGTACCAATCGGGGTCTGACTGCTATCTTGTGCTCATACCCTGGCCTGATCGGTCTTTCGATGATGCAAAAGGTGGAAAGTCAGCAGCCGATGCTTACCCTGGCCAGTGTCTTAAAGCCGCTCGGCTATCATAATTGCTTTATCTACGGCGGGGATTTGAATTTTGACAATATGGAGGGTTTTTTCCGCCGCCACGGATTTGACCGCTTCGTCGGCCAAGAAGATTTCCCAAAAGAGGCTTTTCAGACCGAGTGGGGAATCTCGGATGAGGAGGTCTTCCACCGGGCCAACCAAGAATTTTCCCGCTTGCCTCAGCCTTTTGTCGGCGTGGTGTTGACCGTGAGCAACCATGAGCCCTATCGAATCCCCACCCCCTATGCCTACTATCCCCCGCAGCATGTGCAAAGCAGATTTCTCAATTCTTTTAAATATTCAGACTATGCCCTTGGCCGCTTTTTCGATGAGGCCAGAAAACAGCCTTATTTTGACCATACCCTCTTCGTGATTGTGGCCGATCATGGGAAAAATCTAAACTATCGGACCGATCTTAGCCTCAATCAGTTCCATATACCCTGCCTCTTCTATGGGCCAAAGATTCTTGGCGGCAGCAGCAGGCGGCGAATTCATACCATTGCTAGCCAAATCGATATCTTGCCAACTCTGATTGGCATCTTGCGCCAGCCGCTTGTCCATCACTGCTGGGGGAGAGACCTCCTCAGCCTCTCTGAGGATGAGGGGTACGCTATGCTCACTGCTAATGATGAGAAACTAGGCTTAGTGCAGGATGGCTATTATCTAGTGGTCCGGCTAGGTGGACCATCCTCACTATATCTTGTGGAGGATGAGCCAGACAAAGACCGAGCGGCTGAATTTCCTGAGGTTGTAAGCCGCATGGAGCGCAAGGTTAAGATCATGGCTCAGGCAGGATGGTATATCTTCAGCCAGCGCCGGTGCTGGAAGCCTGAGCTGGTGGCTGTGCATGGGGGAAAGGAGACTTGTAATAAAAACGCTCTTATTTATTAGCTACCTACACTTTTGCAGAAATTTCTTATCGCCTTGAAATCCTTGAAAGTTACCTCTAATAGCAAATCCACTAAAATCAAGGCCTTGGAGAAAAAGTACCAAAGCATAGTTAGCTACCATTAAGAGAAATAACCCTAATAAGCCCCTTCGAGGGTTTATGGTTGTTCTGATATAGGGTTTATGGTGTCTGATATATAAGAGCGAATAAAAAAATAACAATAATGAGATTCAACCCCTGGATTTTGTATTCTTCCGGTGAAAATTGAGAGATTTGAAGATAGCCTTGAATATTCCCTTATTTTCCGTCAGCTTTTCTCTCTCCATTTCCTCTTTGCTTTTTTCAATCTCGCCTCTCTCCAAATTAAAAAAATCGTATCTTCCCGTCAACCTGATTAGGTCAATGTATCTGAAATTGTACCTAGTTTCAAGCTTTTCAGCGATTTTTCGATTGCCGAGCAGCTCATGGAGGGTATTAACTGCAAAGAGCTGATGAATTGGGGAGTTTACCTTCAGGGCAATCATGGCCACATAAAATGGAATTAAATTCTCGTCAATTTCCTGATATTCTGCCGCCTCTGGGAAGATTTTCAGCAAATCTTCACAGGTCTTGATTCTCAGGTAGTTTTTGAGAATCTGACCAAATTCCCACCTATCCCGGATTCTGACTTCGGGTCTGTTCCCACTGGCATTTGCCTCATCTGTCCTGATTCTGAATTTTATAAGCTTTTCTTGAAGTACATAGATTTCATAGTGCATACAGAGCCGAATCCAGAAATCGAAATCAGGCAGCTGAGCATAGCGCTCATCATAATAACCTATTTTTTCATAACATGTTCTACGAATCAGAACACTTGGATGGCAGAGGCAGTTTCGATGATAGAAAAAGTGGTTAAGCCATTCAAAACGTGTTCTATTCGCCTGTTGAAAAATGCTATAATAAAAGTGATTTACATCGACAAAGTCATTGCCTTGTTCATCAATAATTTGTGCGTGGCTGAAAACCGCGGCAATATCAGAATGATCATTTAGAAAGCTTACCTGCTTCTCAAGCTTGTCGAGGTAAAATACGTCATCAGAATTCAAAAGAGCAATATATTCACCGCGAGCTTTCTCAAGGCTTGTGCGGATAGCAACACATGCCCCTTGATTTTTCTCAAAACAAAACAGGCTAATCCGAGGATCATGAAATTTTTTTATCTGACTTACAGTCCCATCGGTAGAGCCGTCGTCAGTAATAATGATTTCAATGTCCTGATATGTCTGGTCCAGGGCACTTTGGATAGCCTCAGCAACATATTTTTCATGATTGTATGAGGCCATGACAACACTCACTCTTGGCATCTTCCGCAACCCTTCGGGCGCAAGACTTTGCTTTACCCTTGATTAATGTGATTTCCTTCTGAAACTCTTTAAAATATCACAAATCTTTTCTACATCGCTAACCGAAAGCTCACCATAGAGAGGAAGTGATAAAACCTGCTGAACAACCTCCTGAGCCACGGGCAGATTTGTCGGCGAAGAGGAGGGCAGATGCCGATAGCAGGTATAGTCACTGCATAGGGGATAGAAGTATTTACGAGTAAAGATATTGTAGCGTTTAAATTCGCTGTATACCTCATTTCTGCTTCTCCCAAAGGCTTTTTCATGGATACGAATGACAAAATACTGGTAGCTGCTTTTTACTTCTGGACTATCATCAAGGAAACTAACTCCTTCGACATCCCGTAAGCATTGGCGGTAGGTTTCAGTCAAAAGCTTTCTCTTTTCTCTCTCTTGCTCGAAATAGTTAAGATTTATCAGCCCAAGTATAGCCTGCAGCTCATTCATTTTGCCATTGATGCCGGGCATGACCACTTCATCTTCATTCTTGATGCCAAAGTTTTTTAGCAGATCGATCCTAAGCTTTAGATTCTTATCTTGAAAGGTTAAAGCCCCTCCTTCTGCTGTATGGAAGAGTTTGGTGGCATGAAAACTCATCATCGAGATATCCCCAAAATTCCCAATCCCTTCTCCCCTAATCTCAACGCCGAAAGCATGGGCGGCATCATAAATAATTTTCAGGCCGTAGCGGTCAGCTACTTCCTGTATTTTAATAACATCGCAAGGGGTACCGAAAACGTGGACCGCCAGAATGCCTGTGGTTTGAGGAGTAATAATTGACTCAATCTTATTGGCATCGATATTCATGGTGTTTGGATCGATGTCGCAGAAAATTGGCTTTATATTATTCCAGCTCAGTACGTGAGGAGTAGCCGGAAAGGTAAATGGAGTGGTGATTACATCACCAGAAAGCCGAAGGCTTTGACAGGCCGTGATGAGTGCAATCGTCCCATTATTGAACAAGGAAAGATAGGGGACCTTGAGCAGTTGTCGGAGTTTCTCCTCAAGAAGTTGATGCTGAGGGCCGTTATTGGTAAGCCACTTTGACTCCCAAACCTCTTTTAGCTTTTCGGTCAGCTCTTCCAAGTTAGGCAAAAGCGGGCGAGTTACATAAATTGGCTGTGCAAATGGTTTATGCTCTTTTATCATCAGCCCCTGATGCTAGCTCGTGGAGAAAACGCTCGTAGGTTTTTAGCACACCTTCTCTATCCCTTTCTCCAACCTTCCTGTTTCCCACATAAATTCCCCAAGGATCTAGGTTCTTGGACACCACAGAGCAAGCTCCCACCGTAGCCCCTTCGCCAATCGTTACTCCAGGCAAGATGACACTGTTAGCCCCTATCAGGCAAAATCTGCCTAGGCAAATAGGTGCTCGTTCCGTGTTTCTATATCGCTCAGCTATGGTTGGATTGCCAAATCCCCAAAATTTAAAATCTTCTGTACCGGTTAGGATTCTGCACCCCTGCGATATTCCAGAAAAATCACCCATTTCAAACTTTTCACCTCCAGTTATGGAGGTGAAGCAGGCTATATGAACATAGTTCCCTATCTTTATCTTATTCTTGGCATAAATCAGAACAAAATCATCGATCAGGACGTTTCGGCCAAACTCAATATTTTCTAGCCCAATGATTTTTGTAAATTCAAAGGTTCTCACGCCGGGAATATTATATTTGTCCATAATGGTTCCTGATTTACCAATTTAAATGATTCCCCATCCTCGATCTCGATTCGAGAGGAAGCTTAGTGGTTTCCTCACTAAGTGCGTAACACAAATGCACAGCGGATTAATTACGCTATTAATTATAGCTCGCGGACCTTGTGCCGCCGCAGCTTACGCACTTTGTTGGCGAAAAGACCGCTTAGCCTCTATTGATCGAAAATATAAGGGTTATTTAACCGCCTCTAAAATTAACTTTGAATCTTTCCTTGTTTCTCTATTTCTGAGCTCTGGATACTTACTTTTTTGAAACTTTTGAGAGTAAATTTTATGAAAGCCTGCCTCCTTAAGACGACGCTTCAGCTCCTGCTGATTGTAAAGATATTGGTGCCCCCACTCTCTAAAACAGAGATTGAGCATCTCAGCCCTTGTCTTCAGCCACCGGTATCCATACTTTTTTATCCATTCTTGATGCTTCCAGAAAAAAATATACCGAAAGATCAAGTAATCAAGATCAGGAGTAGCTATCCTAACTACTCCTCCCTTCTTTAAGACTCTGTAGAAATCAGCCATCGCGGCTAAGCCTTCCTGTAAGGTCAGGTGTTCAATAAAATGCTCATTGTAAATAAAATCAACCGAATTATCCTCAAATGGCAAGGGATGCCTAAGATCATGGTGAAGGTCCGCTTTCTCCGACTCAAGATCGATATTTATCCAGTGGTCAAAATAAACATCACCGCATCCAATATGAAGCATAAGCATAGGATTGAAGTCCAAAAGTAACTACATATATCTAATCTATTCTGATACAGTAATTATGTCTTGTCGGAGAAAAATTCGGGCTATAAAATTGGTCATTGACCATAAACTCTTTCCAATTCTGTTGCATGTATAGTCTCTCTTGCTGAACCGTCGCTCTAAACTTTCCTTTTCTTGAGGCCGATTCATAATGGTAGAGAACAGAGTGAGGATTATAAACATTATAATAGCCAGCCCTTAACAGTTTGAAACAAAAATCGACATCATTACCTTCCACAGCCAGGCATTCAGTAAATCCCCCTACCTGGCGATACTTATTCTTTGAGACCATTAAGCAGGCGCCCGTAACACAGCCATATTCCCTGACCAGATTATTATAATGTTTATAACCCCCTTCATCCGCCCCAAGGCATCGATTGATGTGCCGAGTGCCCAAAACCACACCGACATGTTGAATGGTGTTGTCAGGAAATAAAAGTTTGGCCCCAACTGCTCCTACTTCAGGTAGTTGAGCCAAACCAAGCATGCTCTCTATCCAGTCAGAAGTGATGATTTCCGTATCGTTGTTCAAAAAGAGTAGGTATTCTCCCTCGGCTACTTGGCAGCCAATATTGTTTAATTTCGAATAGTTAAATTCTATATCTGCCTTAATTACCCGATGTTTTGTGTTTTTCAGGTACTCAAAGGTTTCTTTCTCCGTACTCCTATTATCAATTAGAATTATCTCATAATTATCATAGGTCGATCTCGTTTCAATGCTTTTAAGGCAGATATCTAACAGCGAAACCTTATCTTTAAAGGGGATAATGATTGATACCCTAGGATTTCCCTCAGGGAAAAATTTCAAGACATTAAATCCAGCAGGGTTATAGCTCAAAACTCTTGCCTTAAGCCCTCTAGCCAGGACCTCATTCTGAACTAGATCCTGAGTTGACTCAGTTTCCTGCCTAATAGCATTTCGCCAATGCCGATGATATAATACGTCGGCAATTCTCGTCAATCTTATCCTGCCTCTGGTAAGTTTTAATACCAACCTGTAGATAGAGGCTTGATTTATTTTCTCCCAACTCTTAATCTCTCGGATGATCTGATCGGTTAACTTGAGGCAGAGAAAAGCACTCAGGTAATTATGACTAAGAAGAAGTAAAGGAGCATACTGCGGCTTGAAATAAGGATCAACCCGCAGGCCATACTTATTGATGATATCTTCATCACTGTATATGAGCTCTAGGTCGCTATCCTCCTGAATCGCCTTGGCAACACTGCTTAAAGCATGTCGGGCGATCAAATCTTTATGCTCAACGAAGCACAGATAGACTAAATGCTCATCAGACCGTCCTTCGGTATATTCCTGCTCAAGTTGGCGGATAAGGTGTTCAATATTATGATCGGCCCCAGCCAGGATAAGACAATAGTTTTTATGGCTTTGATTTTTCAAGAGATTCGATATCCTGCGGCCAGCTAAGTTAGTTATTTTCCCATCGGAAAAATAGATGATGATGAATCTGATCTTTGAGTGGCTGATCATCGAGGACTGATTCATGAGCTGATGATACTTTCGAGCATGGATATATCTCCATATTGGATATCTGAGGCTGCTGTCATCCTTTAATTTTTTATTTAACTTATACAGTAAGTAGCCGTAAAAATTTTCTCTAATGGAGCGAAAATCCCCCCTAATAAGATCTTTGGTAAAATTGGCTGCTACTGCTGGAAAATCTTTTATCTTCGGCATCTCACCTACACAGATATTTATTATCCGGACTATGGCCTGGATAACAGGATCAAGATATATTTACTTACTGAATATCTATTCTATAGCATGAGCGCTAAAGTGTGCAAGAAATATTTTAATTTCAATAACTCTCATATGAACGGCTATCTTTAGCCGAGAATTCGAGCTTGAGACCTAGTTGAGTCCTGGCACGAAGCGATTTTTCTTGCATCATGGAATCAAATCCCAATATAATCATCAGGAATTATCCAGTATAATCATCAGGAGTCAGAAGTAGCATCATCAATCATAAAAAAATCAATGATGAAAAACACAAATCATGAAAAATATCGCTTTCATCAAGGCTACCTATACCCCATATGGGGGGGCTGAGAAGTTCTCGGTTCGACTGATCGAGGCCTTCCTTGAAGCAGGCTGTGGGGTCTGTCTCCTGACGCTACCAGGGCAGAAGTGGCCTGACCTTGCGGGCAGACACGGGTATGCCCAGCTTACAATAATCCCGATCGGACATAAGACCTTGGGAAGAGCAGGCCGGCTCATCTCTTTCCAGCGAGCTATAAGCCGCCATCTAAAGCTCCATTCATACGAGGCTGTATTTGGCATTGATTACACGCCCGGACAAACCCACATGCGGGCTGGAGGCGGAACTCACCGAATTTTTCTAAAATATCGGAATGAAGGCCGGGGAATTTTCGCTCGGCTCCTTAGTCCTCTTAGCCTTTTTCATCGGCTAAAATTGCACTATGAAAAAAAAGCTATCGAAAGCCCTAGGCTCAAGAGGCTATACTGTAACTCGGAAATGATCAAGCGGGAAATAACTACCCTATACCGTATTTTGCCGCAGAAAATCAAAGTGGTGCATAACGGCGTAGAGTGGGACTCATTCGGGAATCTGCTTAATCAGAAAGAGGCGATCCGAAAACAGCTTCTTGAGAGGCACAAGCTTTCAGCAGGCTGCCGATTTCTACTATTTACTGGCTCTGGCTTTGAGCGAAAGGGGCTGCAATATGCAATTTGGGGAATGCAGTACCTGCCAGCCGAATTTCACCTGCTGGTCATCGGCAAGGGGTGTTTTAGACCTTATCAAAAACTGGCTTCAAGGCTTGGGCTTTTTGAGCGGATTCACTTTTTGGGGCCCCAAGCAGGGGCTTTTCGATATCTAGCCTTGGCTGATGGATTTATCCTGCCGACCAAATATGATCCCTTCAGTAATGCTTGTCTTGAGGCTCTAGCGGCTGGTGTTCCCGTATTAACCACTGACCGTAACGGATGCGCTGAGGTTATTCAGCCAGGCAGTACCGGTATTATTTTGGCATGTCCGCTCCAAGTCGATTCCCTGAAAAGAAGAATGGAAGACTTTGTTCAGCTTATAGGCACGGTCTCAGATTCTCCCTCTAAACAGCAAAGAATCCGAGACAGCGTCCGCTACCTTGATTTTACTTTCAATCTCCAGGAAATCGTCGCCGATGTATTAGCGGAGATTGCCTAAATGATGAGGGTATAGCCAAAAGGGCTATAATGCGAGAGGTTATAATGAATAAAGCTCTATCAGGCTCAGGACCAAGGAAAGAAAACAGCAAAGAATCCGAGACAGTGTCCGCTACCTTGATTTTACTTTCAATCTCCAGGAAATCGTCGCCGATGTATTAGCGCAGATTGCCTAGATGATGAGGGTATAGCCAAAAGGGCTATAATGCGAGAGATTATAATGAATAAAGCTCTATCAGGCTCAGGACCAAGGAAAGAAAACATTTGTACCATCATCGTTACCTACCACCCTGATGCCGGTTTCCCTGAGCGAGCAGCAAGGGCAGCAAGACAGACTAGCCGTCTGGTAATCGTTGATAATCATTCCTCTGATTCGGCACAGGCTATGTTGCGTAGCCTCTCTTCTTCTCTGAACGCTCACCTAATCCTAAACCCTGACAATCTTGGTCTTGCTACCGCGCTAAATCAGGGGGTGAGCTGGGCTAAGGATCAAGGCTTCCTTTGGGCCTTGACTCTTGATCAGGATAGCCTCCTGCTAGAGAATATGGTGGAGAATCTGGCTGTAGCTTATCAGGATTGTCCATTTCGAGAAGAGGTGGGGATGATAGGAACAAACTATCAGGACCCGAATAATGGGTATATATACCAAAAGGGCCCTTGCCCTTTGGCTACTGGGGCGTGGATAGAGGAAAAGACCCTGATTACCTCTGGCAGCTTATTGTCAACAGCGGCTTTTGACAGAGTTGGCCCTTTCCGTGATGAGCTGTTTATTGATCAGGTTGACCATGAATACTGTCTGAGACTTCGCCAATGCGGCTACAGAATATTACTCTCTCTTCATCTTGGCATGATTCATCCAGTAGGGATGAGAAAAACCCACAAGTTCCTCTGGCAGACTCTGGAGACAACTCATCATACTCCGCTCAGACGGTATTACCTGACCCGCAACCGCCTGATCTTGGCCCGGCAGCAGTATGGTAAGGTCCGAGGCACAGTGCGGGTGCTCAAAAAGAGCCGCAAGGACATCTTACGAATACTTCTTTTTGAAGACCAAAAGATGCTCAAACTCTATGCTATGGCTCTTGGGGTATCGCATGGGATCAGGGGAAAAGCGGGGAAGTTGAGGCCAGAGGGCAATTTTTTGAGAAAAAAATTATTCTTAGGGGTCTAAAAAGGCCAGAAAAATAGAGCGATCCCTCTGGCCACCTCCGATGGGGCGGCTTTAAGTTCACACCGAATTATAGATAAGGCCTCACAAAAGGCGGATATAGAGACATAATAGATAAAGAAAAATAACATGAGCGGCAAGATTTTGTTTATCTATCAGGATGAGAGGCTTCCGAGCAGCCGGATCAGGGTTTTCAATCTCCTGGCCGAACTACGCCAGCAGGGGTTTGAGCCGTCCGCTGTCCGCTATCCGAAAACAATTGCTGACAAAATCAAAACTTTTCGGCAGATGAGGCACTTTGATATTGTTTACCTGCAAAAAAAGCTGCCTACGCGGCTTGAGGCCAAATTTTTCAGAAGGTATGCTAGAAGGCTGGTCTTTGATTTTGACGATGCTATCTATTATCGAGATGACCGACACAAGCAAACCTACAGTAGAGCAAGAAGCTTGAAATTTCAATATCTTGTCCGAATCGCTGATCTTGTGGTTGCTGGAAACCAGATTCTGGCTGACTATGCCGCTCAGTTCAACCCAAGGGTAACCGTAATCCCCTCAGCAGTAGAAACCCGCAACATAGCACGAAAATGCTACCAGAGCTGTCAAGAGAAAGAAAGCACTGCTCAGGCCAAAGTGATCATCGGCTGGGTAGGGGGAAGAGGAAATCTGCACCACCTAGCAATGTTATCTTCGGTATTTCAGACTCTGTCTAAGCTCTACGAGATTCAGGTCAATGTTGTCTGTGATGCCGGAGTTGAAATCCCAGGGGTTAAGGTCAGGCACATTCCTTGGAGACTGGAAACTCAGGATCAGGAGATAGCTCAGTTCGATATCGGGGTGATGCCCTTGCCCGACAACAAGTGGACAGAAGGCAAATGCGGCTATAAGGCTCTGCAATACATGGCTGCTGCTGTCCCTGCTGTCTGCTCTGATGTTGGAACTAATCGCTATCTTGTTGAGCATGGCCGTGAGGGATTTGTGGTTTCATCAATGGATGAATTCTATCAGGCCCTCAATACCCTGATTACCGATGCCGAGTTGAGAAAAAAGATGGGGCTCAATGCCCGGCGCAAGGTTGAAGAGCATTTTTCCATTCCGGTAGTAGGAAAAAAACTTGCCGATAAGCTTTCTACCCTGCTTTTGGCCTGATGGGCAAGAAAGATTTTCTTGAAAAATCCTGCCAAATGTTCTATCATGCAAACCTCTTGAGCAGTGCAAGGAAAAGTCAACCGGTCAACCGCTTCAGTTAGAGTAAGATTCAGTTTTGTTTTATTAAGATTAAATTTTATTTACTGCCGATAATTATTTCAGTATTACCGATGAATAAAAGAAGAGGATATTTTTCATTTCAGCCGATTTATTGTTCAAAGAGCCTGCGGTCAAATTTGAATAAATTTCATAAGCATTCATAATAAGTAAAAAGTGCCGGCATTTTATTGCCTAGGTCATCGAATCAAGGAGATGGTCACTTTGGAGAAGAGGGATATAGTTCTGATACGATCGAGTTAATTTCAGACCATTTATTTTATAAACCTATCCGAAAGCTGTCCCCATAGTAACCATTCTCTCGCAGATTTTCAAAATTTTCTGGATAGGTGCTAAGTTAGGGGGGTGAAAGTTGAGAGTGCAGATCAAGATACTGAAAAAAAATGTCAGAACAATTTTGACCGCTTTTTTCCTAGTTCCCGTCTTTGGCCTTTGCTTCTCCCTTGATTTCATTAACAAGATTCCCCTGTGTGAGGCCCCTACTCTAGCCGAGGCAAATATTCATACTCTTGAACCATTGACTCCTAACCAGCTTCTCACAGATGAACATAGCCTGCTGCCAAGATCGTCTGATTTTCTGACGCAAGGTGCGGACTCAGACGGACAGCCGCCGCACACAACCCTTAACTTCAGCCTCAACCAGGGATCATTAAGTGGGGATTGGAACACCTCTTCCCGCCAGGTTATGTTCTGGAATTTGGACTACGACCCAGCGGAATCGTCCATTGAATTAGGCTCAGTGTTCATTGATTCGTTTCGTCTACCTAAGCCGGATGATGATCTTGAAGAGATTGATATGTCGCTGCTTGCTCAGGAATATAGCAAGTGGAGCCGGGGAGAATCATGCAGTAATGAGGAGCTTCTGAGTGCGATCCGAAGTCAAAAAGGAAAGGAACAGCCAACCTTTCAGCCTTCTCCATGGCCTACCATAGGTTGGATCAGCTCACCCTTCGGTTATCGAACCTCTCCATTTACTGGCAGAATAGCCTTCCATAAGGGGATTGATATCGCCGCCCGAATCGGAACGCCGATTTATGCTGTCAGTGCGGGAATTGTAACCTTTAGCGGTCGTCGGGGAGAATATGGCAATCTGATTATTATTCAGCATCCCTTTGGATTCTCTACTCTCTATGGACATAATTCGATAAATGTTGTAAAATCAGGCGATAGAGTTGAATGCGGCCAGCTTATAGGTTATGTTGGCAACACGGGAAGGAGCACTGCACCTCACTTGCATTATGAAATCAGGAAGGATGGCCGCTGCCTCAATCCTAGAAAGTACCTTTTAGCTAAAATTTTTTAGGTTCTTAGATAAGCTAAGATTTTTTTATATTCTTAGAGGCAGAAGCTGCACTTTGTGTGTCTCCCGCAAAGTTTAAAAAACGGCAAGGGATTCTCCTCCCAACGTGCAAATCTGACAACCTGGCAATAACAAGAACAAAAATAGGGCGCTGAGAGGCCCTTCATACGGGAGATAAGCTAGGGTCTTTGGGCCTTCGCCGGCCATATATTGGTCAGTCAAGGCCCTTTACACGGGAGATAAACCTTTACACGGGAAATAAAAATTAGGCTGGAAAAATAAGGACTACGTATTATGCTTCAAAGTTTATTGACTAAGATTATCGGGAGCAAAAATCAACGAGAACTAAAGCGGCTATCTACATTTGTAGAGCGGATCAACGCCCTTGAGCCCCAGATGAGCCGCCTGACCGATGCTGAGCTTAGAGCCAAAACCGATAAGTTCAAGCAAATATACCAAGAGAAGATGCAGCAGATGAAGGCTGCGGAAGGGATTGATGATCAGCGCGTAGCTCAACTAAACCCTCTTGATCTGAAAGACAAGGTAGAATCTGAAAGAATTCATAAGGCTATAGCCAGAATGAGAAGACAGATTCTGGATGAGCTCCTTTGCGAATCCTTCGCCGTAACCCGCGAGGCCGCCAAACGGGTTCTTAATATGCGGCATTTCGATGTTCAGCTCATGGGAGGAATTGTCCTCCATGAGGGGAACATCGCTGAAATGGCTACCGGTGAAGGGAAGACCCTGGTGGCTACTCTTCCGGCCTGCCTGAATGCCATCACCGGCGAGGGGGTCCATATCGTAACCGTTAATGATTATCTGGCCCGCCGTGATAGTGAATGGATGGGCGGGATATATCAATTCCTGGGCTTGAGCGTAGGGCTAATTGTTCATGACCTTAATGACCGGGAGCGTCAGAAGGCCTACCAATGCGATATCACCTACGGGACCAATAATGAATTTGGATTTGATTATCTGCGGGATAATATGAAATTTTCCCTCTCTGACTATGTCCAGCGGGGACATTACTTTGCCATCGTTGATGAGGTTGACAGTATCCTGATTGATGAGGCCCGAACGCCCCTGATTATCTCAGGCCCCAGCGAGGGAACCACGGATGAATATATCAGAGTTAATCAGATCATCCCTCGGCTAAAGCAAGATAAAGACTATGAGATTGACGAGGAGAAGAGAACCGTCACCTTAACCGAAGAGGGGATTCTCAAGGCACAAGAGCTGCTGGGAATTCCTGACCTTTATGAGCAGGAGGATGGCCAGATCTCGGCCAAGCATCTTGATACTATTCATCATCTCGAGCAGGCACTGCGGGCTCACAAGCTATTTAAAAAAGATGTGGACTACGTGGTTACCCCAGAGGGGGAAGTGATTATCGTCGATGAGTTCACCGGACGGCTCATGCCTGGCAGACGCTACAGTGATGGCCTGCACCAGGCCCTTGAGGCTAAGGAAGGGGTTACTGTGGCTCAGGAAAACCAGACTCTGGCCACTATTACCTTTCAAAATTATTTCCGCCTCTATGAAAAACTGGCTGGCATGACTGGCTCGGCTGACACTGAAGCGGTTGAATTTCGCAAAATTTACAATCTGGATGTTATCGTTATCCCCACTAATAAACCCTTGCGCAGAACCAATTACCCTGATGTCATCTATAAGACCGAGCGGGAAAAATTCAATGCCGTCATTCGAGAAATCGAAGAATTACATAAAATTGGACGCCCCGTTCTGGTGGGAACCATTGCTATTGAAAAATCCGAGCATCTCCATGAGCTGCTCAAGAAAAAAGGCATTCCCCACAATGTCTTAAATGCCAAACACCATGAGAGGGAAGCGGAAATTGTCGCTCAGGCAGGTCAGAGGGGAGCGGTAACCATCTCCACTAACATGGCTGGCCGTGGGACAGACATCGTGCTGGGCGAGGGAGTGGCTGAACTTGGCGGGCTGCACATCCTGGGTACGGAGCGACACGAGAGCCGCCGGATCGACAATCAGCTGCGTGGACGAGCAGGTCGGCAGGGTGATCCAGGCTCTTCCCGATTTTATCTATCACTAGAAGATGACCTGCTGCGCATCTTTGGCGGAGAAATGATCAGCAAGGTTATGAACAAGCTGGGCATTGATGATGGCCAGCCAATTGAGCATAACATGATCAGTAAGGCGATTGAAAATGCCCAGCGGAAGGTAGAAGCCAAAAACTACGAAGCCAGAAAGCATCTTCTGGAATATGACGACGTGATGAATAAGCAAAGGGAGGTCATCTACCAGCAGCGGCGGCAAGTACTGGAGAAGGATGACCTGAAGCCTCTTATTTATCAGATGATCGAAGATTGCCTGGAGGACTGCGTCTCTGCCTACACCTCTCGCAACAGCCGGCCCGATAGCTGGGACCTCAAGGGATTGAGCAACGCTCTGGCTAAGCAGTTTTGCCTAAGATATGACTTTAGCAACCTGCCAGGAGATATCTCGCAGGCCAAATTATATGATCAACTCCTTGAGGCGATTTTAACCAATTATGAAAATAAAGAGAAAATCGTCACCAGCCCCATGATGCGCCACGTTGAAAAAATCATCATGCTCCAGTCGATTGATCTGCAATGGAAGGATCACCTCCTGGAAATGGATCACATCAAAGAGGGGATCGGCATGCGGGGGTATGGCCAGAGGGATCCTCTGATTGAGTATAAAAAAGAAGGCTTTCGGCTGTTCAACGACCTGATTAAGCGGATCAAGGAACAGACGGTTGAGCATCTGTTCAGATTTCAGGAGGTTCGTGAGGAAGAGGAGCGAGAGCGGCGCAGGAGAATGAAAGTGCAGCGTGAGCTTGATATGGCAGCCCGGGCCGCAGGCAGGGAAAAGCAGATGCCAGTCCAGAGAAAGCAGCCCAAGATAGGGCGAAATGATCCCTGCATTTGCGGGAGCGGGAAAAAATATAAAAAATGCTGTGGGCAGTAAAGAATCTACTGGTTTTTTAAGGAGAGGGGATCATTGATAAAAGTTGCCGGAATTCAGATGAAGTGCCATCCTGATACGGAGCAAAACCTTCAGAAGGCTCTGTCTATGCTAGAGATGGCCGCTGAGGGTGGAGCGGTGATGGCCTGTTTTCAGGAGTTATTCCATACTCATTGGTTTCCCCAAAAAAAGAGCCCAGAAAGTTTTCAGCTGGCTGAAGAAATTCATGGGCCTCTGATTAAGACCTTGAAACGTAAAGCTAAAGAGCTTCAAATGGTTATCATCGCCCCGATTTTTGAAAAGGAAAATAATACCTACTACAATAGCTGCGCGGTGATCGATCAAAACGGTGTTCTTCTGGGAGTATATCGCAAAAATCACCTTCCACAAATCCCATTGTGGGAGGAAACCTATTATTTTTCCCCAGGTAATCTGGGGTTTCCGGTATTTCGGACCCAACTGGCCACGATTGGTATCCAGATGTGCTGGGATAACTTCTTCCCCGAAGGGTCCAGGATTCTGGCCCTCAAAGGGGCCCAGATCATCTTTTGCCCTACGGCCTGCGCCTTTGCCTCCTTTCAAAAGTGGGAGAAAATGATCTCGGCCAACGCCATTGCTAACGGTGTCTTCTGCTTCCGGGTTAACCGGGTGGGGCAAGAAGGGGAGCAAAGCTTCTATGGCCGCACCTTTTGCATCGATCCTGATGGGAATCAGATGATGAAACCAAGCAGCCATCATGACGGCATCATCATGGCTGAGATTGATCTTAGTCTGATTGAGGATACTCGGCGAGGGTGGTCTTTTCTAAAGACCCGCCGACCAGAAATTTATGCCGAAATTACTCAACCAAAGGCATAAAAGTTCCCCAAAGGGGTGAGAGCTCTTGTCAGACACTTCCCCAAGGTGCAATATCCCAATTATCACCCTGACCACAGACTTTACCGACCGCGACCCCTTTGTCGGCATCATGAAGGGAATCATCCTCGGCATCAATCCCAGGGTGCAGATTGTGGACCTCTGCCATCAGGTGCCGGCCTATAACATTCTTGAGGCATCTTTTCTACTCGGCAGCTCCTATCGGTACTTTCCAGCAGGAACCATCCATGTGGCGGTTGTTGACCCTGGCGTCGGTAGCCAAAGAAGGCCCGTTCTGGCTAAAGCAGGCCGCTATTTCTTTGTCGCTCCGGATAATGGGATTTTATCATACCCGTATCAGGAGGAGCAGGCTGACCTTCAGGTATTTCACCTGACCGAGCAGAAATATTTTCGTCTCCCCATCAGTCAAACCTTTCATGGCCGGGATATTTTTGCTCCGGTTGCAGCTTGGCTTTCCACCGGCCTTGCGCCCCATCTTTTTGGCCCCAGGATCAGCGATTATCTGCAACTTGAGGTTCCAAAGCCCCGGCACCTGGCTGGCCGAATTTATGAATTTCAGATCATTCACCGTGATGCCTTTGGCAATCTGATTACCAGTATCGGGCAGGAGTTTTTCTCCCAGCAGCTTTCGGCAGGCAGCGGAGAGCGGTTTATCCTGGAAATCGCCTCCCAGGTTATCGATTGTCTACAGCCCCATTATGCTGCCCTGCGGGAGCAGCCGAGCTGTCTGGTCGGCGCTATTTTTGGAAGCAGTGGCCATCTTGAGCTCTTTGCCCACCAGGCCAGTGCGGCTGAACTCTTGCAGGTGAAGGTCGGTGATACCGGAACCATTACCTTTCTGGAATAGCAGGGAACAAGGCGGCTATTTATTTGTATTTTGCTGCATATATATGCATCTTTTTTCATAAAAAATTTATCCCCCGAAGGGATCTTGTCCACTTAAGCCCTTGAATTTTGGCCACTTGCAGCTAACTCTACCCACGGCATCAAACTTGCTTGAATTTATAGTCTGAAGTTTAATTTAAACTCAACCAATTAAAACCATTAGCTATCTAGGCTATCCGGGCAAACCTTGATCTGCTGTGAGAAACAGAAATTTTAAGCAGTTTCGAAAAAGTATTATTTCAGTAAAAGATATTATTTCA
>Ga0123519_10003478_pt1 | contig 26044 bp, 21 predicted proteins | sample YelNatPaOPRAMG02_FD_87396 | JGI IMG/M metagenome (GOLD analysis project Ga0123519, IMG submission 87396) | Hot spring microbial communities from Yellowstone National Park - Yellowstone National Park OP-RAMG-02 (version 2) | ecosystem: Environmental > Aquatic > Thermal springs > Hot (42-90C) ...
CGCTGGTGGGTTGAGAATGGTTTGTGTTGGTTTTGTACCTGAATACACCAGTGAAGCAGCCAATCTGGCAGCTCTGGGAGCCGGAGCCAGGGTCGTTGGGATTTATTCTTATGAACTGGATGAAAAAGAAATCACTGAAATAGAAAGCTTAGCACCGGATATACTCTTGCTAAGTGGCGGCACCGATGGTGGCAACACAAGAGTAATCATTCACAATGCCCGTCTGCTCGCGCGTACCGGTCAGAAGATACCCAATATCATAGTAGCCGGTAACAAAGCGGCATATCAGGAGATCAGAGAGATATTTAAAAATTGTCCAAAACGCATTATTTTTACCGCCAACGTCATGCCTGAGATTGGCAGATTGAATCTTCATGAATGTAACCACGAAATCCGCGAATTGTTCTTAAAACATATTATCGAAGCAAAAGGGATTGCCCGGGCGAAAGCTCTCATCGGGGACGTGATCATGCCCACTCCCTCTGCGGTATTTGAGGCAGCCAAGCTGATCGCCCAGGGTACCACGAACCAGCCCGGATTGGGTGAGCTGATAGTCGTAGATACGGGCGGAGCCACCACCAACGTTCACTCAATTGCACATGGCAATCCCGGCCGACCGGGAGTTGTTTTAACTGGCTTACCGGAACCCTATGCGAAACGGACGGTAGAAGGTGACCTGGGATTGAAATATAATTTAGACACCCTGCTGGAGTTGATGAATGGAAGACATAAACCCTCTCATCTTCTTGAGATTATCGGCAGGTTCAAAGAGGGCAGATTGCCAGAAACAGAAGATGAATTAACCTGCCATAATATTCTTTCTTATCTTGCTGTCGAGACAGCTGTTGAACGTCACTCTGGTAAACTGGAAGAAGTTTATAGTCCTGCCGGAAGAATGCTTTTGCAAAGAGGCAAGGACCTGAACGATATCGGCTACGTGATCGGAACCGGAGGAGCACTGGCATACTCCCGAACTCCACAAAAAATCTTAAGCGCAGCACTGTATAATCCTGAAAAACCACATATTTTAAAACCTGTCAAACCACGATTTCTGGTTGATGAGCAATATATCCTTTATGCGGTTGGCTTGATAAGTCAGAGCGATCCTGAGAAAGCCTTCAAACTGGCGAATAAATACCTGAAAGAAATCCTTGCTAATTCGCGGGTGAGTTGAGATGTTAAACGGGTGCCGTGCACTTGATCTAACTGATGAAAAGGGATTCATGTGCGGCAGGATTCTGGCGGAACTTGGAGTGGACGTGATAAAAGTGGAGAAGCCGGGAGGAGATCCTTCACGCAGAATCGGGCCGTTCTACCATGATATCCCCCATCCCGAGAAAAGCCTTTACTGGTTTGCCTATAATGCCGGCAAGCGTGATATCACGCTCGATATAGAAACCATGGATGGTAGAGAAATCTTCGCAAGATTGGTGAAAACTGCCGATTTTATAATCGAATCGTTTCAGCCCGGTTATTTGAGCATGCTCGGGCTGGACTATGCGCAACTCTGCCAGTTAAAAAAGGATATTATTCTCACGTCCATCACTCCTTTCGGGCAAAGGGGTCCTTATAGCCACTTTCAGGCTTCTGATATGGTGATCATGGGTATGAGCGGAATCCTGTATCAGACCGGAGATTCCGACCGTCCACCTGTGAATATGAGTTTACCCCAGGCTTGTCTGCTAGCGGGAGCGGATGCAGCTGCCGGAACGCTCATGGCTTATTATTACCGTGAAATAACCGGGGAAGGGCAGCATGTTGATATTTCAATGCAACAGAGTACTGCCTGGTTTCTGGCAAATGCCGTACCTTTATGGGAACTGAATGGGATCATTTCCAAACGCGCAGGATCGTTTCGCTGGAGTATCAATTCTTCTCAAAGACAGGTCTGGCAATGCTCAGATGGTTTTGTTTTTTTTAATATCATCGGCGGAAGAACCGGTGCCAAAACCCTGCAGGAACTGGTGAAATGGATGGACGAGGAAGGCATGTCCAGCGACTTTTTTAAGTCGATCGACTGGGAAACTCTGGACATGTTTAAGGCGACCCAGGAAACGGTAAACCGAATTTCAGAGCCTATCGAAAATTTCTTTAAGAAACGCAGCAAGCAGGAAATCGCCAGGGGTGCCGCCGAGAGAGGCATTTCTATTTGTCCTCTGTCCAGCATGGCAGAACTTTTCGCCAGCGATCAGCTCAAATTCAGGGAATACTGGAAAGAGATTGTGCATCCGGAACTGAACACGGCAATCAGGTATCCGGCATCTTTTGCCCGATCATCAGAAGAAAATTACGGGCTGAAATCTTCTGCTCCACTGATCGGACAGCATAATTCTGAGGTATACAGGGAAATCGGGATCTCAGAGGATGATCTGCTTACTTTGAAACAGGCCGGTGTAATATGACAGAACAAAATCAAGAATATCCGAAAAATTATACTGGCATCTTCAATGGGCTAATAATTACCTCCTTTTCCTGGGCGATAGTAGGGCCATTAACCATGAAGTTTTTTGCCGATTATGGTGCAACAGTAATTCGGGTTGAAACCAGCAAAAGACCCTGCACCCTGAGGATTTCAGCGCCCTTTAAAGACAATCAACCCGGGCTGGACCGAAGTGGATATTTTAATCACTTCAATGCCAATATCCTCAGTCTTGCATTAAACATGGAACATCCAGAAGCCCCAACACTGGTAAATAAACTTGTATCAGTTTCGGATATTATCATGGAAAACTTCACGCCCGGTGTAATCGAAAAATGGGGATTGACCTATGATAATCTGAGAAAAATCAAACCGGACATCATTATGTTAAGACAAAGCGGATTCGGCTCCCAGGGACCAAACTCACGGCAACCCGCTTTTGGGATGATTCTGGCTGCTATGGCCGGCATTCCTAATTTCATCGGCTGGCAGGATAGAGATCCTCTCCCCATCGGTGTTTCGGCTTACACCGATTGTATATCCCCTCGTTTTGCTATGGCAGCCCTTATCGCCGCACTGGATTATCGCAGAAAAACCGGCAAGGGCCAATTGATTGACATCTCTCAACTGGAAACCGCCCTTTATTTTATCCTGCCCTCATTGCTGGATTACGCAGTTAACGGCAGGGAACCAGAAAGAACAGGTAATGCCGCGCCTGCGGCAGCCCCTCACGGAGTATATCCCTGTCTGGGGGACGACCGCTGGTGTACGATTACTGTGCTGAATGACCATCAGTGGCAAAATTTTTGCCGCACAATTGCCAGACCTGAGCTTTGCGATGAGCCACGTTTTAATACACTTCTGCAAAGGAAAAACCACGAAAAGGAATTAAATGAGCTCGTATCCGCATGGACCAGCCAGCATACTCCAGAAGATGTCATGAACATATTACAATCTGCAGGCATACCGGCGGGGGTGGTGGAAAATGTGGCTGATATCTGTGATGATCCGCAATTGAAAGAACGCCACCTCTTCTGGAAGCTTCAACATGATGAAATGGGACTTTTTTCTCACTTGGGAGCCAGTTTCACTCTGTCCAGAACCCTAGCACGTGCACAGAGGCCAAGTCCGCGGCTAGGTGAACATACTGAATATATCTGTACCCGGATACTCGGAATGAAAGATGAAGAATTTGCCCGTCTCGCCAGTACAGGAGTTTTCGAATGAGATAAGCAGGCGATTAAGTTATTCAGGCACTCGATCGAATTTCTGCCTGAAATTAATTGATACTCAAATGATCGGGGGAGAAAATGCTGCTCGAGAACAAAGTTGCAATTATAACCGGCGGTTCCATGGGTATCGGAAAAGGTATCGCCAGCAAGTTCGCTGAAGAAGGTAGTTCCGTGGTCATTGCTGATATTGCTGACGTGGAAGGGCAAAAAACCGCGTGGGAAATCAGAAAAAAGGACAGGAAATGTCTTTATTTCCACTGTGATGTCACCGATTATCAGCAGGTCCAATCGCTGGTGGAGGAAACACTCAACAGATTTGGCAAAATTGACATCCTGGTTAACAATGCCGGCGGTATCCCGGGACTGGGCGAGGAATCAATTAATGGAGTATCCCTCGAACAGTGGCACAGGATTATTGATCTCAACCTGACAAGCCAATTCCTGTGCTGCAAGGCGGTCGTTCCGCATATGAAAGAAAGAAAGTATGGAAAGATAGTCAATATTTCTTCCATGGGTGCAGTGCATCCTCCCGCCTCACTGATCCATTATCATTCAGCCAAAGCGGGAGTTCTGGGCTTGACGGTCAATCTGGCTTTAGAGCTGGCTCGTTTCAATATCACGGTCAATGCAATTCTCCCCGGCCCCATACGAACACCCTTTTGGGAACCAGTCGCTAAAGCTCAAAAGGACCGGGAAGCCTATTTTGCGGAGGTTGCCAGAAAAGAGGTGCCCATGCAGCGCATGGGCACACCTGAAGATATTGCCGGAGTAGCTCTATTCCTTGCCTCAGATCTTTCAGCCTATATTACCGGCGATTCAATCTTTGCAGGCGGAGGATTACCGTTACCGGTCAGAAACCAGCAGGAATGATTTAGCACAGATAAATGAGCTGCCTTGTCAGTGAGGAGGTAAAAATGCTTTTAAAAAACAGGGTTGCCATCGTCACCGGCGGAGCTACGGGAATCGGCAGAGGCATTACTCTTAAATTCGCTTCGGAAGGCTGTTCGGTTGTAGTAGCAGATATCAAGGATAAAGAAGGGCAGGAGACGTCCAGAGAAGCCAGTAGTAAAGGCAGTGATTCTATATTTTTCCGTTGTGACGTCACCGATTTTCAGCAGATTCAGGAAATGGCAAACTTTGCGATGAAAAGGTTCGGCAGGATAGATATCCTGATTAATAATGCCGGCGGAGTGCCGGGCAACCAGGGTTTATTAAAAGATATCACACCGGAGTTATGGGACACGGTTATCAATCTTAATCTGAAAAGTGTCTTCTTGTGTTGCAAGGCGGTTGTTCCTTTCATGCAAATTAAGGGCTACGGTAAAATAGTGAATATATCTTCAATAGGAGCCGTGCATCCCTCTGTCTCGGTTAACCATTACCACGCAGCCAAAGCTGGAGTACTCGGTCTGACTTATAATCTGGCTTTCGAATTGGCCAGTCAGAATATCACCGTTAACGCGATACTACCCGGACCGGTGCGGACTCCCTTCTGGGATCCCGTATTGAAAGGTGTCTCAGATCCAGAATCCCAATTCGCCATGATAGCCAGAAAAGAAATACCGATGCAGCGTCTAGGCGCCCCGGAGGATATTGCAGGAGCTGCCCTGTTTCTGGCATCCGATCTTTCATCCTATGTCACCGGGCAGGTGGTGATTGTGGCTGGGGGACAACCGCTTCCGGTAACCGACTGATGGAGATTCTGATAGTTCAAATGACAGCGATTAAAAATGGAAATAATAAATGATAAGAGGAGGAAATAATGTCCGGCGGCTATATGGGGAAATTATTGAGAGTAAATCTGTCAACGCATGAAATAAAGGATCAATCCCTTACCGAAGATGTTCACCGCCAGTTTCTGGGTGGCTACGGGATTGGAGCCCGCATCGTCTTCAGCGAACAGCCCGCCGGGGTTGATCCTCTGGGACCTGATAACCTACTGTGCTTCATGTCTGCGCCATTGACTGGAACTCAGGCAATTTCCGGTACGCGCTATATGGTATGCGGGAAATCACCACTGACGGGTACCTGGGGAGATGCCAATTCCGGGGGTAGCTTCGGCGCCTTCCTGAAATTTTCTGGTTATGATGGCATCATCATCAAAGGCATTTCCGATCAACCGGTCTATCTGGTTATAGATAATGGCAAAGCCCAGATCAAAAATGCCGCCCATCTCTGGGGAAAAGATACATACGAGACTGAGGATATGCTTAAAAATGAACTGGGCAGAGATTTTGCGATCTCCTGTGTCGGTCCTGCCGGAGAGAAACTGGCTCTCATCGCCGGAATAGTGCATAACAAAGGCAGTGTAGCCGCACGTTCAGGACTGGGAGCACTGATGGGTTCAAAAAAACTCAAAGCAGTTGCAGTAAGGGGCGATTTCAAAGTACCGGTGGCAGATCCGGAAACCCTTCAAAAAACACGTAAAGAATATCTGTCTAAATTCGGAGGGCATGTTGAGGTAATCCGGAAATACGGCACTTCCTTCACCACAGTCGCCTGTGCCGAAAGTGGTGATTCTCCTGTGAAAAACTGGGGCGGCATTCCGGTCAGAGATTTCCCCAATCCCCAAACTTTAGCGGCAGAACGGCTGGACGAATACAAATTAAAACCAATCGCCTGCTACCAGTGCCCGATCGGCTGCGAAGCATTACTGAAAGAAGGCACAGGCGAATACAGATTCGCGGCAGGGGTTTACCGCCCGGAATATGAAACGATCGCCATGCTCGGCACAAATTGCCTGAACAACAATCTCGAATCAATCATCAAAGCCAACGACATTTGCAATCGATATGGCATTGATACTATCTCAACCGGTGCTATTATGGCATTCGCCATGGAATGTTATGAAAACGGAATAATTAACAGAAAAGATACAAACGGCATAGAACTGACCTGGGGCAATCACCGGGCGATGCTTGCTATGCTGGAGAAAATGGTAATCAGGGAGGGTTTCGGGGACATACTTGCCGATGGAGTCTGGCGGGCTGCTCTCAAGATCGGGAAAGGAGCAGAAAAATACGCCATGCACATTCATGGTCAGGAAATACCCGCACACCATCCTGCTGCCAGCTTCCACGTGACAGCTACCTATCTAACCGATGCTACTCCCGCCCGCCATACCCAGGGTTCGGAAGAGCATCATAATCCCGGACTGTTGCCGCCATTTAGCCGCCAGCTTTTCGCCGGTAGAGGTAAAGCACATAAAATTGGCAGCAATTTCCAGCACTCTCTGATGTGCAGTGGCTTATGCCTGTTCGTAAATATGGCCCTCCCCCATGCCGATGCCATTGCAGAGTTCCTTAAGCTGGTTACAGGCTGGGATATTAACACCGCGGAACTGGTAACCACCGGAGAGAGAATCGCTAATATCCGGCAGGCTTTCAACATTCGCGAAGGTATTACACTGCGCGAATATCAGATCCCGGATCGAGCCGTCGGCAATCCTCCTCATCCCGAAGGCCCGCTCGCAGGCGTAAAAGTTGATAAGGATACCCTGGTAAAAGAATTTCTCGCAGAAATGGATTGGGATATTGAAACGGGTAAACCCTCTCAGAAAAAATTACTGGAACTTGGATTGCAGGATGTTGCCATGACTCTTTATCCTCAGCCCAAATAGCAATGAAGTAAAGGATTTTGATGTTAAATAAATATGTTACAGGAGGAAATAATTACCGATGAGTATGCTTGAAGGAAAGGTAGCCCTTGTTACCGGTACTGCCAGTAAAAGAGGCATGGGACGTGCCATCGCCCTGAGATTAGCCCGTGAAGGTGCGGATGTTGTGGTAACCGATAAATATCCTGCGCCAAAAAGTCTCTTCCCCGGAGATGAAGGCTGGCGAGGACTTGAAGCCGAAGTCGCTGAAATTGAAGCCATGGGCAGAAAGGCGCTGGCGATCCCTTTTGACGTTGCCAAAAGCAATGAGGTCGAGGCGGCAGTTGCCAGAGCACTGGAGAAGTTTGGGAAAATTGATATCCTGGTTCACTGCGCCGCCATCAGGGGACCGGTGAACACCCCGCTGGTGGAACACACTGAGAAAGACTGGAGAGATTGTATGGAAGTAAATGTTCTGGGAACTTTCTTTATTTCAAAAGCGGTTGCCAGACATATGATCAAGAGAAACCAGGGTGGTAAAATCCTGATTTTCGCTTCCATGGCGGGGATACATGGCGTGAAGGGCAGCAGTGCTTATTGCGCATCAAAATATGCTACTATCGGCCTGGTGAAGTCTCTTGCTCTGGAGCTTGCTCCTTATCATATCAATGTGAATGCCATTAATCCAGGAGCAATTATTACCAATCTCAGGGATGCGGCATTCGCCAAAATGGCTCAGGAGCAGGGTATTAGCTGGGATGAAGCCAGAGAAAAGGACTACAAAATGATGAGTGCCAATATTCCCTGGGGACGGCTGGGCACAGTTGAAGAGGTGGCAGACCTCGCCCTGTTCCTGGTTTCCGATCAATCTAATTACATCACTGCAGAAACGATCGGTATTACCGGAGGTTTGATCTAGTATAAACCGGGTGTAAACTGCCAAGGGAGGGTATTTTGGATGCGATAAACGATTTTGTGGACAACTTCCAGTGCACCAGGTTTGATGACATCCCCACAGCAGCGCGCGATGCAGTGAAAAAAGAGTTGCTGGACAGTCTGGCTGCTGCACTAGGTGGTTCTACCCGGCAGGGTATTCAGGAACTGGTTGATTTAACCAGGGAATGGGGCGGCAAAGATCAGAGTACTATCATCGGTTTCGGCAGAAAATGCCCTGCTCCGGATGCAGCGCTGGTAAACGGTACCATGATACACGCGCTTGACTATGACGACGGTCATCCAGTGGCACAGGTACACATCGGGTGCGTTGCAGTCGCTACCTGTTTTGCTGTAGCTGAACGACAGGGAGGAATTGATGGCAGGGAGTTTCTCACCACAATGGCACTGGGTGAAGATTTTTTAGCCCGGCTTGGCCTGGCCAGTTGTCCGAATACCAGCCTGATCAAATCCGGCTGGCATCCCACCCCGCTTTGCGGTTATCTAGGAGCAGCAGCCATGGCAGCCAGAATTATGAAGCTGAATTCTGTAAAAATGCTGAATGCCCTCGGAATCGCCTACCATCAGTGTGCCGGCAACTCGCAGGCAGTAAATGATGGAGCCCTGACCAAAAGGCTGGGACCGGGTCTGGCTTCACGTGGCGGCATTACTTCCGCTTTAATGGCAGAAAGAGGTCTTACCGGCGCCAGAAATATACTTGAAGGAGAATTCGGCTTTTTTAATCAGTATCATGATGGCGACTATTCACGCGAGATACTGGTTGCCGATCTCGGAAAAAGGTTTGAAGGGATGAACCTGGGATTTAAACCCTATCCCAATTGTGGCTTCAGTCATGCCTACATAGATGCAATACTCAATCTGAGAGCAAAATATCAGATTGTCCCAGAGCAGGTACAGGAAATCATCGCTTTCTGCGGTGACCCGGCTTATTCGATCTGCAATCCACTCGAGATAAAACGGGAACCCAGAAATCCTGTTGATGCGCAATTCAGCCTGCCCTGGGCTATTGCCGTTGCACTTGTCAACGGCAAGGTGACCGTAGATGATTTCACTCAAAACGCGATTCAAAGGGAAAATATTCTCAGAATCTCACGCAAAGTAACCGGCATACTCGAACCATCCCTCAGCAGACATGGAGTGGGACCAGCTAAAATTTCGATCATTCTAAAAAATGGAGAAAGTTATACAGAGGAAGTTGAGCACTGTCTAGGCAGTGTGGAGAGACCGATGAACTTCGAGGATTGTGCTGCCAAATTCAGGGAGTGTGCCGATCTTTCTGTGAAAAAACTTTCCGCAGATACTATCGAAACTGTAATTGATATGGTTAATCAACTTGAAAAGCTCAGCGATGCGACATCCATTATCAGGTTGCTTGGATAAAAGGAGGCTATTCGGTGAATTTTGAACACATACTTTATGAAAAAAAAGACTACATTGCAAGGGTAACTTTGAACCATCCCGATAGATTAAACGCACTGTGCCCGGACATCAGTAATGAACTGAGCAAAGCAATAGCTGAAGTTAACCATGACGATGAGGTCAAAGTTGTGATCTTTAAGGCTGCCGGACGTGCCTTCTGCGCGGGAGCTGATTTAACTCAGGTAGGATTCGTCTACGGCTGGAAAGAACCTAAACCGGGAGAAAAATCACGCAAGCCCAGTATCCGCGCTCGCCTGCATTTTGATAAGCTGACCTTCTTCGACCAGTGTCAGGAACTGCTGCTCTGCCAGAAAATTACCATCGCACAGGCTCATGGTTATTTACTTGGTGCCGGCTTAAACCTGTTTATGAACTGTGACCTGATTATCGCTTCGGAAGACTGCAAATTTGGTCACGTTGAAGAAAGGTTGGGACTGGCTGGAGCAACCATCACACCGATGATGATCCTGCGCTGTGGTTTCACGAAGGCGATGGAACTGTGCATCACGGGCAAGATGATCGATGCTAAAGAGGCGCTGGAAGCCGGACTTGTAAACCGGGTTTATCCTCCGGATAAGCTCCAAGAGGAAGTCAACGACCTCGCTAAAGGACTGGCAAAATACCCTAAAGATGGTATTGCTCTGGGCAAGGTTTCCCGCCACCTGGTTTATGACATGATGGGCATCACCAAAGGCTTGACTCATTCTTATGTAATGCACACACTCCAGACAAACATAACATTCGAACCGGACGAGTTTAATTTCTTTAAAGAGCGCAGGGATCAGGGCGTCAAGGATGCCGCTCACGGTAAACATGACTTTTATAAAGAACTCGATAAATAGGGAGTCACATTCAGGGTGGAAACCATCAGTCTTATTATAGATGGTCAGAAAGTAAATACTTTCAGGGGCAGGAGTGTGCTGGAGGCGGCACTGGAGGCAGGAATTTATATTCCTCACCTGTGTTATCATCCCGACCTTCCTCCCGTTGATGCCTGCCAGTTGTGCGTTGTGGAAATTCAGGGAATAGAGGGTACCCCCACCTCGTGCACTACTCCGGCTACAGATGGCATGGTGATCGCCACCAGGACCGAAAAACTAATTACCAGAAGACAAAGTGCGATCATGAAAATTCTTGCCGGCCACCCACCGGATTGTGGGAACTGTGCCAAATACCTCAACTGCGAACTGCAGGCACTAAAACAATATCTGGAAACGGACAAACTCGAAATACAAAGACATGCACGGTTTTTTCCGGTAGATAAAAGCAATCCTCTTTTGATATTTGATCCCAATAAGTGTGTTTTGTGCACACGCTGTATCAGAGCCTGTCGCGACCTGCGCGGAGTGGGAATCCTTACCACCAGAAAGCAGGGTGAGGACGAATACATCGGTACATTGAATGGTTTTCCGCTCGCTGAATCCGGTTGCCGTTTTTGCGGAGCCTGTGCCGAAGTCTGTCCAACTGGAGCGATTATGGATAAGGAAGGTTTTCTGGAGGGGAAAAAGCGTAAATGCGCCCTGCTCCCTTGCCGCTATACCTGTCCAGCGGAAATAGACGTACCGGGGTACTTGCGCTTTATTCGTGAGAAGAATTACCCCGCGGCCGTAGCCCTGATCAGAGAAAAAGTGCCTTTCCCTGCGGTGCTGGGTTATGTCTGTGATCATCCCTGTGAAAATACCTGCCGGAGAGGACAGATCAACCAAAGCATAGCCATCAGAGAATTAAAGCGATTCTCTGTCGAAAATGACCGCGAGGAAATCTGGAAAAATAACATTCTGCTTAAACCGGCAAAAGATCAGCGAATTGGCATCATAGGAGCCGGACCTACCGGACTCACGGCTGCCTATTTCCTGGCAATCACGGGATATAAAGTCACTGTTTTTGAATCTCTGCCCTTCGCTGGCGGCATGTTAAGGGCGGGAATACCGGAATACCGCCTGCCCAGGGATATACTCAACAGGGAAATCAGAGAAATCGAAAAGCTCGGCGTGGAAATCAGGACCGGCTCTCCGGTTAACTCAATAGATGCGCTGTTTATAAACGGTTTTAATGTCATACTGATAGCGACCGGCACTCAGGCAGGTATTAGGCTACCCGTGAAAGGAGCTAATAGCCCGGGAGTTTTTACCGGTATTGAATTTTTAAAACGTTATAACCTTGGTGACCAAACCGTCGTCGGGAAAAGGGTGATTGTAATTGGTGGAGGCAACGTCGCGGTAGATTGCGCGAGGGTTGCCCGGAGACTGGGTGCTGAACAGGTACAACTCACCTGTCTGGAATCCAGAGAAATAATGCCAGCATCTTCCGAAGAACTCGAACAGGCAGAAGCAGAAAGTATTGACATTTTACCGGGTCTCAACTTGATCTCCATCCTCCCCGGGAATGGAGGAATCAAAACTGCAGAATTCGCCGAAGTTGAATCCTTCAGTTTCGATGAAGATAAAAATCTCACTCTTGTCACTAGAGAAAATTCCATAATCACTCTGGAAGCTGACAATATAATCTTTGCCGTCGGTCAAAAACCGGTCGTACCGGAGGAATACGGGCTGAAAACCACGTCAAATAACCTTGTTGAGATCGATGAACGGACACTGGCAACAAGCCGGGAAGGAGTATTTGCCGCTGGAGACGTCGTAACAGGGACATCTTCAGTTATCAAAGCGATCGCCTCCGGAAGGCGAGCCGCGATTGAAATAGATAAATATCTGGGAGGAGAGGGAAACATAGACATTAAACTGACTCCTCCTTTCAACGCCGGCAATTATCTGGGGCTTGAACCAGCTTTTGCAGCAATGCAACGGGTTCGGATCTCAACAGGAGGGGGAAATACAGAATGCAACGTGCCTGCAGGAATGAGCGCGAAAGAAGCAGACTATGAAGCAAAACGGTGTTTACAATGTGATTTAAGGTTTAAAATTAAATCCGTGAAAATTTGGAGCAACTTTTAACAGAGGAGGAAATATGGAAGCCATTTCATCTGCCTTTGATGTGGCTGTCATCGGTTCAGGTGTGGCAGGTTTAGCGGCGGCATTAACGGTTGCCGAGGGAGGAGCAAGAGCCATCATCTTTGAAAAACAACGCTCGCTGGGTGGCACTTCAAACTTTTTTGAAGGTACATTTGCTGTTGAAAGCACAATGCAGCGAGCAAAATACATCACTTACAGCCGCGATGAAGCATTTAAGTATATCATGGAGTACAGCCACTGGAAGGTCAACCCGCGTCTGGTCAGAGCAATCATAAATGAATCAGCCCAGACCATCTCGTGGCTCCAGAAACAGGGGGTAGAATTCAGCGACGTCACAATCAACATGCCCGATGCTCCCCAGACTTACCATGTTGTTAAAGGCAAGGGGGAGACGGCGGTAAAAATCCTGGTCTCGCGTGCCAGAAATCTTGGCGTTGAAATTCGATCTGCTACACCAGTCTCCCGCATTTTAAGAAAAGGAGAAGTTATAACCGGTATCTCCGTAGATGAAAACGGGGATGAAAAACAGGTTCAAGCAAAGGCTGTTATTGTTGCCAGCGGAGGTTATTTAAATAATAAAGAATGGATCAAGAAATATGCCGGATTCGATCTCGGGGTAAATCTGTTCCCCGTCGGAAATGTGGGGAAAAACGGAGACGGGATACGCTTGGCCTGGGAAGTCGGTGCTGCCGAAGAAGGCATAGGCTGCCTCGAATTATACAGGGTTGGTCCGGTAGGCGATGAGTTTGCCATGGGCTGCCAGATCGAATTCGCAGCTACTCAACCCGACCTGTGGGTCAACTCACGCGGTGAAAGATTTTGCGATGAAAGCATTGCCTTTTACGACTCAGAGGTAGGCAACGCCAGTGCCCGATATAAAGAAGGTTATACATTCAGTATTTTTGACGATTCGATAAAGCAGCGCATGCTTGAAAAAGGGGTTGATAAAAACGTAGGAATAGCCAATCCTCCGGGTAGCAAACCGGTGGCGCTCGAACAGGAAATGAAGGCTGCGCTGGCAAGAAATTCCTCCGAGATATTTGAAGCAGACTCCGTGGAAGAACTCGCCCGAAAAATTGGGGTCGATCCCGCCATACTGAAGGCTACGGTTGACGAATATAATCGCTTCTGTGCGAAAGGTCATGACGATCTTTTCGCCAAAGACCCCAGGTATCTCTGGGCACTGAAAGGACCAAAATATTACGCTGTCAGAGCGCGTACCGTGTGCCTGGGAACCATGGGCGGTATTAAAATTAATGAAAAAGCAGAAGTGATTGATCGAAAGGGCAATCCAGTTCCGGGATTATATGCTGCGGGATTTGATGCGGGAGGTATGTTTGCAGATAGTTATCCGATCAAAGGGGCATCGGGACTTGCTTCAGCCTTTGCCCTGAATTCCGGGCGCATCGGCGGAAAAAATGCCTTAAAATATCTGGGCAAATAACCGCGATTATATTTAAGATAAACTGGATAAAAAAGGAGCGATATATGCCGAAAAAATTTGCTGATAAAGTTGCACTGGTCACCGGAGGAGCCTCAGGCATTGGCAGGGTTACAGCCCTCGCTTTTTCCCGTGAAGGGGCAAAGGTTGTGGTTGCTACCGACTCCAATATCTCCGGGGGCGAGGAAACCGTGCAGATGATCAGGGACGCCGGTGGAGAAGCACTTTTCATTCAATGTGATGTATCCCGCGAATCCGATGTCGAAAACATGGTCACTAAAACTGTTGAAAAATTCGGCAAGCTGGATTTTGCCTTTAACAATGCGGGCATAGGGCCGGACGGGAAAAGGGTCCCCTTTGTCTCAATAGCGAATATGACACTGGATATCTGGCAGCGGACGATCGACATCAATTTAACCGGGGTTTTTCTTTGCATGAAATATGAAATCCGCCAGATGATGAAGCAAAAATACGGAGCTATCGTTAACACGTCCTCAGTTGGGGCTTTTAAAGCCGTTCCGGGATTTGGTGCCTATGATGCGAGCAAAGCAGGGCTGAACGGGTTGACTAAAGTAGCCGCGCTGGAATGTGCTCGCCACGGCATCAGAATTAACACCATCTGTCCGGGACCAACTCGACGCACATTGCTGATGGACTATTTAACCAGTGCCCGTCCTGATGACAGGGACAAGATGCCGAACATGATACCACTTGGACGGTTAGCCGAACCCGAAGAAATGGCCGAGGCCGTGATCTGGTTATGTTCAGATTCGGCATCGTTTATTACAGGACACTTAATGCCGGTTGATGGTGGTATGACATCAACCTGATACTGAATCCCGTAATCCACCCGATAAAAGAAATACCGGCAATTCCCATTTTTACAGATAAATACAAATGACCGGCAAAATTTACGAGGAGATTAAGCTTATGAATCCTGCGGACAGGTTTGCCAAACTGCTCGAACCGGGCAGAATCGGTTCAGTGAAAACCCGCAACCGGATCATCAAAACCGGGGCGGGCACCTTTATGTGGCACCAGGACGAACTTCACATGAATGAACCCATTAAAGCTTTTTATGAAGCCTTTGCCAGAGGAGGTGTAGGCTTATTAATAGTTGAATCTCCTACTATAGATTATCCGGTCGGTGCCCGCTGGGAATTCCGTTACCGGATTGATGATGACAAATATATCCCCGGGTTGAGTGAGCTGGTTCAGGTTATCCATAAATATGGCTGCCCGACCTTTATGCAGATGAATCATGATGGTCCATGGCAAAGGCAAATCCTGGGTGCAGGCAAACCTTTTTTCGAAGGTCAGCCCATAGCCTCTTCACCGGTTTATTTCCAATCTGAAAATGATTTTCATAACGAAATACCCCGGGAGCTGACTACTGCAGAGGTAGAGGGAATTATCGATAAATTTGCCAGCGCTGCTGTCAGGGCAGCCAAGGCTGGATTTGATGGAGTGGACATCAACGCCGCCAGCAGCCACCTCCTGCACAACTTTCTCTCGCCTTTTTTCAACAGGCGCAAAGATATGTACGGAGGCAATACGGAAAACCGGGCCAGGATCGTCACCACCATCATCAAAGAAATCAAAACGCGTCTGGGCTCCGATTTTCCGGTTTCCGTATGCATCAACGGGATCGAGGTCGGTCGCATGGCAGGTATAGATGACAGGATCTGTATGACACCTGAAGAAAGCCGGGCGATCGCCAGATTGCTTGCGGCAGCGGGAGCAGATGCAATTCAAATCCGCAACCAGTGGCTGGGATATCACGTCGGCTCATACTTACCGGATGTGCTATTTTATCCTGAACCACCTATTCCGTTAAAAGAGTTTCCTCCGGAATATAACTGGAAAGAGCGTGGCAAAGCAGCCAATATCAATTTTGCTGCAGCCACCAGAAAGCTGGTATCAATCCCGATCATTACGGTTGGGAGGCTTAATCCGATACTGGGAGAGAAAATTCTGCGGGAAGGCAAAGCAGATTTTATCGCCATGACCAGACGCCTGCAAGCTGATCCCGATCTTCCACGTAAAGTAGCTGAGGGCAGACTGGAGGACATCGCTCCCTGTACCGCCTGCGAAAACTGTCTTGGCAGCCGCCGCTGCAGGATAAACGGCTTTATGGGTACTCCTTATAACATGGTAGAAAAAGCAGGAACCCGTAAAAAGGTAATGGTGATCGGCGGCGGCCCAGCCGGTATGGAAGCTGCCAGGGTATCTGCCTTACGCGGTCATGACGTATCCCTTTATGAAAGAGAACATCAGTTAGGCGGACTGCTGCCAGTTGCCAGTGTAGTCAAGGGCACGGAACTTGAAAATTTGCCTGAGATTGTAACCTATCTGAAAAGACAGCTTTTTAAACTGGGTGTAAAAATCAGGCTGGGGCAATCGGTTAACCCTTCTTTGGTTGAACAGGTAAAGCCGGATGTGGTCATCCTGGCGACCGGCGGAAGTTATGCCCTCCCTGAAATCCCGGGGATAGAAAAACCGATTGTTTTAAAAAGTTCAGATCTTCATCGGAGGGTTAAATTTTTTACCAGATTCCTGAGTCCCCAACTGCTCAGAAAACTAACCCGTTTTTACCTGCCGGTCGGGAAAAGGGTAATCATCATCGGTGGGGGAATCCAGGGCTGCGAACTGGCTGAGTTTCTCGTCAAAAGAGGCAGGAAAGTTACCATCGTAGATAAGAGCGAGTCACTGGGAAACGGCATGGTGGACGTATTGATGGCGTACCTTTTTGGCTGGTTCAGGAAAAAGGGAGTGGTCATGATCAGCGGAGTCAAAGAGTACGTGGAAATCACCAATAGGGGTTTGACCCTTATTACCGGAGATGGAAAACAAGTCACTCTTGAAGCAGATAACATCATCCCTGCCCTGCCCCTGAAACCTGATCTCTCGCTGCTGAAAAACCTGGAAGGTAAGGTCAGTGAAATTTACGCAATCGGAGACTGCAAAGAGCCACTCTTGATAGCTGATGCTATAGGAACAGGATTGCGGGTAGCCCGCGAAATCTAACTCGGGAGGAAACCGATGCCAGAATCGAATTATGCTAAATTTGTAATCACGGAAGACCTGATGCCGCCTCAGCCTGTTGAAGCAGTGAAAATGATGGAAGAGCAGGCAAAAGCTGGTAGAACCCTGGACCGGACCCTTTTACTGGGAATACAGGATTCGATTCTCAAAGGTTCTTTCTTTGTGGGATGCGAATGGCTCTGGCAATTGACAGGCAACGGTCCCGTGGATATTGAGATACCGCACAGCCACGATTTCGATGAAATTATTGGTTTCGCTGGCTCAAACAGAAATTATCCGCGCGATCTGGGAGGAGAACTGGAATTCCGCATTGGGGACGAAAAGTTGACTCTGACCAGGACATGCCTCATTTTTATTCCCAGAGGAACAATCCACTGCCCGATCACCATCAAAAGAATTGATACGCCCATTTTCATGTTCGAGGCAGGCAATAACTCTGTCTATGAGAAAAAGCTGTGATGCATTCGGCAGGCGCGTTAAATTATTTGATCGGAGGGAAACCTGGTATGGATAATATCGACTATAGCCGATACCTGGTAAGTAATCCTGCTGCCGGGCATTTGAGGACTTATCAGAATCGTAACTGCACCAGTCCATCACTGGTTTATATGAGTTCCCGGCAAATACCCGAAGCCAGATATTACATCGAATTTAGCTGGATATGGGGAATTCCCTATCCTGAACCATCGGTAAACCTCGCTTTTTCTTCCGAGTATAGCCAGGTATTCCTGTTTATTGGTGGTGATTGCTTCAATCCCGAAGAACTCGGGGCTGAAATTGATCTCAGAATAGATGGTCAGACACTGAAAATCAATTCAACCGGAGCGATTTTCATTCCCCGAGGAGTCAAATATGGACCGTTGTTCTGGCGAACATACCGTAAACCACATGTGCTCCTCAAAATAATCCTGGGCAATGGGGAAGAAGCCAAAATCTCCTCAGTCTTATGGAAGAACGAATCTAACAATTCACAAGCGGGCTGTCTTTCAGGAGCCAATTATGAAAATTATCTGGTCAGAAAGCCTGCCTATGAAGTCATCGCAGGAACACCCGTGAAAAACAGGCAGGGACCTTCATCCATGACATTGATGAGCAACAATCTGGTTCCCGGCAGCAATATCTACATCGAGGGAGGATGGGTCTGGGGAATGCCAGACCCTAACCCGCATATCTTTGAGCATTCTCACGATTATGAGGAAATCGTTTTGCATTTTGGCACCAACCATGAAAATCCGGAGGAGCTGGGAGGCGAAATTGAATTTTACGTTGAAGGACAAGCGATAGTACTCAACCAGACTTCCGCCATTTACGTTCCCGCTGGTAAAAAACATGGTCCTCTCATCTGGAAGAAATATCATTTTCCCCATCTGGAAATGGCAATTATGCCCGGAGCCGGTACTCTGGCTGAAGCTGATCCAGGAGGACATCAAAAGAAAATTAAGAAGGAGGGATACTGACTATGGCTAACTGGGACAGCAGGTATTTTGTAACTGAGTTGATCCAGACGAACATGGTTGAAGCACCCTGGAATCCTTATTTCTCCGAAAAAGAAGGTACTCGCTTGATTGCTCTTGACGATCAGATCCGCAAAGGAGCCTTTTATATGGAGACTGCCTGGTTCTGGCCTGGAGACTGGCCTTCCAGAAAAGGCGACGAAGGTACCGTGAAATCGCACAGCCATCCTTTTGATGAAGCAATAGCTTTCATAGGTACCAATCCTCAAGACCCTTATGATCTGGGGGGAGAGGTTGAATTATGGGTTGATGGCAGGCAAAATATACTGAATAAAAGTTTCATTGCTTTCATACCGGCGGGCACCACTCATTGTCCTTTGAGAATCTTAAAGATAGACCGCCCGATATTTCACTTTACTGCCGGCATGGGAAGACAATATAATGGAGCAACGCCGGAAAAGAAATAAGCGGCTGCATTGATCAGACTAAACAAACGGACTTGAAACCTTAAAAAACAATAAACAGGTTGAAGGAGAATGCAACATGCAACTTAAAGGGAAGGTAGCTTTAATTACAGGAGGAGGAACCGGAATCGGAGCTGCCATTGCGGAAAGATTTGTAGCTGAAGGAGCCAGGGTCTGTATCACCGGAAGGCGGCAGGAGCTACTGGACCAGGTAGCCCGCTCTCTGCCTGAAGGCTCGGTGGTCACCTGCGCTGGCGATGTAGCCAATTTCGATGATGCTCGTAAAATGGTGGACACCGCATTAAATCTGGAAAACCGGCTGGATGTTCTGGTCAATAACGCCGGAATTGATCCTCCCGGCAGCATCGTCGAAATGGACCCTGCCCTCTGGCGCAGGGTAGTAGAGACTAACCTGACGGGTCCCTTTCTGCTGATGAAAGCCGCCTTACCCCACATGATCAAGGCGCGTAACGGCTCAATTATCAATATTTCCTCCCTCGCCGGATTACGCTGTATACCCGCAATGCCTGCCTATTGCTCAACCAAAGCCGGGCTGATCATGCTTACTCAACAGGCTGCTCTGGATTACGGTCCTTATGGAATCAGATGCAACGTGGTGTGCCCGGGTGCCATCAGGACTCCCATGCTTGAACATTCGATGAGCCCGCTTAAACAGGTCCTTAAAACGGATATGGATGGGGTCTTTACCTATTTCTCCTCCAACACTCCGCTCCGCCGGGTAGCCTCTCCACGCGAAGTAACCGGAATCTGCGTCTATCTTGCCAGCGATGAATCATCTTTTATGACTGGCGCAGTGCTGGTACTGGACGGTGGAGCCGCAATTGTGGATGTAAACGGAGTGGCAGTCAGCAACGCAGGAATGAAATGGGGTGGAGGAAAGTAACCAGCAAAAAGCATTCCTGTTGAGAAAAAGGGCACCCATTACACCTTAAGCGATCTTTGACATATCACATCAGATATAGTATTGTATCTTACAATAAGGAATAACCTGTACTGCAATTTCACCGCACGAGGAGATGATAAGAATGGACACGAGTAATGCATACACCGAGTTAGCGGCCAGGCTGGGGGTACCCAAATCAGAGCGTTTTATCAGGATACTTGAGGTGATGTTTACACCGGAAGAGGCTGTTGTCTGCCGCGAGCTGTTTTCACCGGCTACCTGCCGGGAACTGGCACAAAGGCTGAATCTGGACGAAAATAAGGTTCAGCAGATACTTGATACACTCGTTGATAAAGGAGCTCTGACCAGGGGAAAAACACAATACGCCTTTCATAACAGCCTGTTAGCTTTTCATCATGACGCTGTTGCGGATACCGCTCCACACACGGGGCCAAATGCCATCTCCAAACATGTCAAAGAACTCTGGAACGATTTCTTCAGAAATGAATGGTCATATATGTTCCTTGAACACACCGCCCAGATGGTTAAAACGACCGGTAGAAATCTACCCATCTGGCCTGCGATTGGAGCGCTCGAACGCAGTCCCAACATCAAACCGGTAGACATCATGCCGGAAGAGAACTGGAAGCTCAGGATCGAAAACGCTAAAAAGAGGATTATCGCTCCCTGCGGGTGCCGGGTAGTTTGGGGCATCTGCAACTATCCTCTGATGACCTGCTTTGCCTGTTTCGACCGCCCGAGAGGTGAATATTATCTCAATAAACCCGGCAGATTACTCAAAGAAATCACTCTGGCAGAAACTCTCGATATTGTTCATGAAGCCGAAGAGGCCGGACTGGTACACTGGGGTGATTGCTATTGCTGCGAATGCTGCTGCGAAAACCTGTTTCCAATCACGCGTGATAAGCGCTTTGAACTGATGACACCAAACCGTTATCTCGCTGTTGTGGACGAAGACAAATGCAAAGGCTGTGAAAAATGTGTAAAACGCTGTAAATTCGAAGCTGTTGAAATGAAGCCGACCACCCATTCCAAAAAGCACAAGGCTTATATCAATCCTGATAAATGCAAGGGTTGCGGGCTGTGCATCATCACCTGCAAGCAGGATGCCATCCGGTACGAAATAGTCAGACCGCCGGAATACGTGAGGGGCAAACCCGTATCTGTAACCACTCCGGGAGCCACCCCACGGACTATACCCGTCTTCGGCTTGTATGATTTGAAGTAAATTGATTTTAAAATCAGTTGGATAATTTCAGCCCGCGCAAAATTCAGTACGAGAGCCGGGTTACGTGTCTGGTGGCTTTCAAGGATATCAACAAATCAGAAGGTTCCCCGCAACCTTGGGTCAAGCGCATCGCGTAATCCATCACCCACCATGTTGAAACCAAAAACTACCAGCATAATGGCTATGCCGGGAGCAAAGGAAAGCATCGGATTGGTCAGAATAAATTTATACCCATCGCTGATCATGCTTCCCCAGGCAGCTTCGGGAGGCAATACACCAACTCCTAAAAAGCTAAGTCCAGCTTCAGCCAAAATCGTAGTACCCAGACCTACCGTCATCACTATCAGGATAGACGGAAAGGCATTGGGGAAGATATGACGTATCATCATGCGAAAGTCACCGGTACCGATGGAGCGTGCCGCCATAATATAATCATTCTGCATGATAGTAAGTGCCTGCCCGCACATCATCCGGCACTGCACCGGTACCATTCCTACACCAAGGGCGATAATCACATTCTTAAGTCCCCCACCGAGCACAGAAGCAATGACCATGGCTATCAATATCATGGGGACCGCCATCAGTGCATCGGTAATTCTCATGATTATCTGGTAAACCACTCCACCAAAATAGGCTGCCATCAATCCCAGTGACTGCCCGACAATCGCGGCTCCGCCGATTGCTCCTATGGCAACCAGCAGTGAAACCCGGGAGCCGTAAATAACCCGGCTTAAATTGTCCCTGCCCAGAGAATCGGTGCCCAGAAGATGATCCCGGCTGGGCTGCTGCAGAGCCTGAGTCATATCCATTTTATAGGGGTTATATGGTGCCAGGACCGGAGCAAAAATGGCAGTCAGAATCAGAGCCATGATGATTAAAAAACCTACCAGTGCGAGTTTTCTACCAAAAAATACTCGAACTACCCGCCGAAATTCACCATAGTGGGGTTTCGCCTCTTCAAAACCGGATAGTGAAATTGCACCGTTTACCTGCTTCGAACTCTTATCCATGAGACCTTCCCTAACTATATCTGATTCTGGGATCAAACCACCCGTATGAAATGTCCACAATGAGATTAGATAATACCACAACCATGGCAACAATCAGCACGCCAGCCTGCACCACCTGATAATCATGCTGAAACACCGCCTGAGTCATTAACCTGCCCATACCAGGAATATTAAAAACAGTTTCAATCAGAACCGAGCCACCAAAGATCAGGCTGACCTGAACCCCCAGAATTGTGATCACAGGGATCAGGGCATTTTTAATAGTATGTCTGATAATGATCACCCTTTCTTTTAAACCCTTTGACCAGGCAGTACGAATATAATCCTGTTTGACCACCTCAAGCATGCTGGCGCGGGTTTGCCTGGTAAGCGACGCGATCGAAAAAAGTGAAAGGCAAAAAACCGGCATGATTGCCTGGCGGATACTTGCCCAGAAGTCGGTAAACGGAGAGGTATAACCACCTGTGGGTAGCCAATGGAACCTCAAGGAGAAGATATAAATTAGCAGAATACCCACCCAGAATGAAGGAATAGTAATACCCACATTGGCGATAATGGTAACCACATTGTCTATCCAGGTGCCCCGCCTTACCGCGCAAACAACTCCAAAAATAATACCCAGAATTGAGCTAAGAATGAAAGCCATTATCCCCAGATAAATCGTGATTGGCATGCGCTGGGCAATCAGGGTGCCAACCTCAGTATTGTAAAATACAGATTTACCAAAGTCCCCGTGGAGGACACCGTTGATCCAGTCTACATATTGAATTGGTAAAGGCTTATCCAGTCCAAACTGATGCCTCAGGGCATCCAGTTGTTCCTGAGTCATCTGCCCAAGGCTGAGCTGTGATTGTGAGATATAAAGCGTCAGAGGATCCCCTGGCAGAAGTCGCATCACCACGAATACAAGCACGGTAACCAGGAAAAGCACCAGGATTCCCAGTATCAGACGGCGGGTAATATATGCTGTCAAACCATTCCTCCCGGAGATACTTTTCTGCTTGTTCCTGAAAACTCCCGGACGGGGCTTGCTTTGAATCAAGTCCCGTCCGGACAAAATCAACAATCAGCTATTTTTTCTTCAACCAGACGTTCCAGGGTTCCCAGTATCCCATTAGCCCGTTCTTGTAAAAATTCTTATCCATTACTGTACCATCGGTTACACCGCGAGGCGAGTCTCCGATATATGTAATAATCAAAGACTGGTCATAAATCTTCTTCTGCAAATCACGCATCATGGCATAACGCTTATCTATATTAGGCTCGGAGATAACGGCATCCCAACCATCCTTCCATCCTGCCGGTTTGATCATGCTGGGATAAGTAAAAATCGGGTTGTTATAAAGACCCAGCCAGCTTGTGAAGGTATCTGCATTGGGGAATCCTGGAACCAAGAGTCCCTGCCAGCCGCTTCGTGTTAACTCTGTGAACCTGGGAACATCTGCCATATCAAGAACAGTATTGATGCCAATGTCTTTCAGGTAGGTCTGAATGGCAACAAGCTGATCTTTGCGCACCCTGACATCTGAAGTAACCTTACAGGTAAATCCGTTGGGGTAACCAGCCTCTGTCAGAAGCTGTTTTGCTTTGGCGGGATCATACTTAATCTTAGGCTGATCCGGGATGAACCAGGGATCCTTTTCCACAGCATGCTGGTAAACGGCGTTCATTGTTCCCATGCCGATGCCTTTTGCCATGCCTTCACGGTCAATCGCGTATTCAACCGCCTGGCGAACTTTGAGGTTGGAGAAAGGAGAATCGGTATTGGCGCTATCCATAAAGATACTGAAAATAAAGAACAGGTCACTGGAGATTTCCACTGCATACCCCTCTTTTTGAAGTGCTACGTAATCGGAGGGGTCAATATTCTCCACCCAGTTCACTTCTTTTGCTTTCAGAGACATGATGGACACGGTTACGTCTGCGTTGTTACGCATTTCGATAGAATCTACATAGGGTTTACCTTTTTGCCAGTAGCCATCCCACTTTATGTATCTGACATACTGGTCACGCTGCCAGCTATCAAATTTGAACGGACCCGTGCCAACCAGGTGATCTCTGGCGACAGTATCTCCCGAGGAAACCTTCAACAGAGCACTTGGAGAACCCATCTGCCCCAGAGTAGAATTTGCCAGTGCCGGTAATATCCTGGCATCATATTTCTTGAGATTTAATCTTAAAGTATAGTCATCTATAATGTCGTATGATGATACCGATTTCAGAACATCTGAACCGGATACATTGGCAGCAACGCAGGCATCGAGGTTAAATTTCACTGCAGAGGCATTGAAATCCGTCCCGTCATGGAATTTTATTCCCTTGCGCAGTTTGAAAGTAATCGAAGTTCCATCGGTAGATATATCTATTGACTCAGCTAGCCAGGGCTGGGGATTACCTTTCGCATCTGCAACAATCAGGGGTTCAAGAGCGGGCATTATGATTGGATTATACCAGGAGAAAGTCGGCATATCCGGGGGAGCGCCCAGAACAGATAGACCGGTATTACGCACGTAAATAAGCTTGCCTCCATATTGAGGTGTGACTCCCGGAGCAGTGGTTGCAGGAGCCGAAGTTGTTGGGGGCTTGGAAGTCACAGGTGATGTTCCGGTAGGAGATGGGCTGACAGAAGCTGGTGTTGTGGTACCAGTTGGAGCAAGGGAGGTTGCCGGCGAAGTAGCGCCACCACAGGCAACCAGAAACGTGAGAACCAGGGCAAGGGTCACGATCAACAGGTAAAAATGCCTTTTCATCTGATTACCTCCTCATTTTTTCTTATCACTACTCATTTTTCTGAAGTGACTCCGGGGTAATCGAAAACCGGCAACTCCATGTATTCTTTACTGAACCTTAGAAACCCGCTGATAAAGTGCTCGTCCTGTTTCGTAGAGAGCAATTACAGTTTTCTGCACAATAGCATAATTTAAGAAATATTTATAACAGGGTTTAATTTTAAACGTGCTTCAATTATGACCGTCTTGTTCGAATAATATCACATGAGATAAGGAACGTCAATGACAGTGATCTTTAATCGAGAAGGAATTATGAATTGGATAACACTCAAAAGCAGGTTTTTAATGGAAAAAGGCTCAAGGAAAAATCATGCTTGAACCTATGTAACGGGATTTTTTCTAAATACTTAATATTTTCCCTTTCCTAGTAAGATTAATTATTCCACACTGAGCAAACCCTTCCGCATAGCGTATTTAATCAGCTCTGTACGGTTACGCAGACCCAGTTTTTCCATGATTTTAGCCCGGTGTCCCATTACGGTTTTCATACTGATAAACAGCCTACTGGCAATCTCTTTACCCGTATGACCTTCAGCAATCAGTTTAAGGATTTCTCTTTCTCTGGGGGTTAAACTATCGAAAGCATCTCCGCTCTGAGCCTGATCCCGGAAACCTTTAATCAAGGCAGAGGCCGCAGAGGGATAAAGGAAAGAATCCCCACGATGCACTGTCCGGATTGCGGATACAAGTTCTGAACCCAGTGCCCTTTTGGGTACATACCCGGCTGAACCCGCCTTTATGGCAGATAAAACATACTCCCTGTCATCATATTGTGAAAGAATTATGATTCTGGCTTTGGGATTCTGCTTCAAAATACGGCGGGTCGCCTCAAGTCCATCCATCTCGGGCATTGCGATATCCATGATTATCACATCCGGAGAAAGCTCCTCGGCTTTCTTAATCGCCTCCCTGCCATCACCGGCTTCCCCAATAATCTCTATGTCGCTGTCCAGGCTTAACAATGCCCTGATACCATCCCGCATAATCGCATGATCATCAACCACCAGTACTTTGATCTTTTCCATCGTTATAATCCTTATCCGGTATTTTCAGGATGATCTCTGTGCCTTTCCCCGGGCTGGATTTGATGTTCAGCGTGC
>Ga0123519_10003479_pt1 | contig 26044 bp, 18 predicted proteins | sample YelNatPaOPRAMG02_FD_87396 | JGI IMG/M metagenome (GOLD analysis project Ga0123519, IMG submission 87396) | Hot spring microbial communities from Yellowstone National Park - Yellowstone National Park OP-RAMG-02 (version 2) | ecosystem: Environmental > Aquatic > Thermal springs > Hot (42-90C) ...
CGGCCGCGTCCATGAGAAGAGATGCAAAGGTTTCCGCCTGCTGCGTCAGAACCGGCGCGGCGGCCGCAGCGATGGATGGATCGGCCTGCATCAATTTCGCCAGCCGTTCGGCGATCCTCTCCTGCGCGATCTTCCATTCGTCCGGCGTCATTGGCGGCTCTTCCGCAGCAGCTTCCTGAGCCTTCTCCATCTCGAGCTTCGCGGCCGCGAGCTGCTGTTCCCTCGCAGCGAGTCTCGAGAGTTCAACTGCCCGCCTGACTTCAGGCGAGGTCTTCTCGATATCCTTAAGGGCGCGGTCCAGCTGGACGGCGGCTTCGCCGAGATCCCGCACCATTTCCCTGGCTTTTTCCGCGCGGTCCTCAGGCCTGTCCAGCAAAGCGATCATGTCCGCGGCGCGCGCTGCCTGTTGGAGCGGACCCTCGGAAATGCGGCGCAGGTCCTCGGCGGTTTTCTCGAAGAATCCGGCCTGCGCGCTTTCAGCGGCGCGCTCGAGAATGCCGCCGGCTTCAGAGGCGCGTGTCCGCGCCTCCTCGATTTTTCGGGCCGTTTCCTGACCGGGCTGTTCCTCCGCCGGAAGCCTCGCCGCCGCCGTCTGGCCGGCGTTTCTTGCCGCTTCTGTCGCCTGAAGAGCCTTCTGAATTCCATCCCTCAGGGCCTGTTCCTCCGCGTTCAGCGCCTGTTCATCGAAGGTGGGCGCCGATGGGTCGAGAATGATCGTGTAGGCGGGGGAGGCACCGCTCTGGGGCCCCTTCAGGTCCGGCGGCAGATTGTCGGTGGCGCGTATCTGGAAGGTGATGCGGGAGGCCTTTGCAAACGGAGGCTGAGACATCGTCATCATGAAACTGCCCGCGACCCTGGCCTGGCTGTTGCTTTCCGGTTCTGCGGGCAGTTCAAGCGTGCGCTGTCTGCCGTCAATATCGGCGCAAAGTTCCATCTTCGCCACGGCGAAATCGTCATTCGCGCTGTAGAACAGCGGAAGAATCTCCTCCGGATTGAGCCTCATTTCGCGTTGTTCAAGATGCCTGACGGTCACAACAGGAGGCGCGTCGGGAATGGTCCGGATGGTCTTCTCGTACTTGCTGTTTGAAAGTCCGAATTCGTCCGTGAACCGCAGAGACCATGAGCCGTTGATGTACGGTTGCAGCGCAAACCGGAAGGAATATGCGGGCGTTCCGTCGGCGAGTCTGGCCGGAGTTCCTGTGACGCACAAGGATGACGACTGGGTTTGCACGGTGAGAAGCGCGGATGCGACGTGTTTGTTCAGGCGCGCGGTGATGCTGACTTCCGTGCCGGCAATCTCGCTGATCGAACCCTCGGCGTTCTGTTCGGTTTTCGGCGGCAGGCCTGTGTAGGCGGGATACGCGAAATTCATGTCCACGCCCCTGAGGGCCGGCGGGGGCACGACGCGCAGGTCATAGAACCGAGTCAGCGCATCCCCGGCAAGCACCCGGTATCGGAAGGATTGTCTGGCAGCCGGCACTGAGAATACGAAAACCCGTTCGGATGGGTTGGTGGAGAGCGCGGGGGTCATCATTTCCGAGCGTTCGCTTCCGCCCGCGAGCGTCATCCGCAGCGCTGCCTTGGACACTCGCCTGTCCTTCACCCTTGCGGTTATCTCCACGGGCGACTGCTCGGCCACGACCGCGTTGCCCGGCGAGACTTCGATGTTTACCGCGTGGACATTCGGAAGATTGATCATCGGGGCGGCGACGCGGACAAGCAGAAAGGCTGTTTTTTGCGGATTGACCGCCAGCATCGAGGCGAACAGCGCGAGGATGATTGCGGCGGTCGCGAGCATGGGAACCGCCGGCGCAAGAGGCGCCTCTGAGCGGGGGCGTATCACTGTCGCGTCACGGACTGCCTGTTCGGTGAGCGCGCGTATGAGGGCTTCGGAGCCCTTTACGGCGGGGTGGTCGTCGCTTGTCAGAATTTCCACCGTGGAACTTATTCTCTCCTGCAGTTCCGGGTGGCGGGTCTCCAGGATTCGCGCCACGCCCTCAAGAGTGAAACTTCGCGCCAGGGGGCGGGCGAGAAACCACCATGCCGCGGCGGCCGCAACTGCGTAAGCCGCGCAGCTCAAGGCCACGCGGGCGGTTTGCGAGAAAATGACGACCGTCGCGTCAAGCGCCATCAGGAGCAGAAACGCGGCCAGCGCCGAGGCGACGGACGCGGCCGCGCCCCTCAGCAGGATGGCAATTCTCGCGCGCCTGATGACCGTGCGCAGAGCGCGCACTATCTCAACCGGAACCTGCGAAGTTCCGTTGGAATCATGATTGGCTTTCATGGCAAACCAGCCTTTTTTCTGATAACCCATTCGCATCCCGCCAGCGCGGCGATCAGGGCCAGAAGCGGCCAGCCGTTCCACAGGTCCTTCTGTATGAGCTCGCGCACTGAGGCGGAAGGTTCACCGAGTTCGGGAAGAAGTTCGCCGATGCGGTCCGGTTCGACGGCTTTTCCGCCGGAGAGGTCCGCTATTCTTTTCAGGAAACCGGTGTCTGCCGCCAGTTCTCCCAGTTCATGGGGAAAATCCCTGGCCACGGAAAACCAGGCCGAAATTTTGCCGGTGTTTTCCGCCTCCGGCAGGTTTCCGGCCCCGCGGCAGTCGAGATCCACCCGGTATTCGCCCGGCGGAAGCGCGCCAACGTCGGCTGAGTACAGGCCGGCAGATCCCGGCAGGCGCGCGAGGGTCTTGCGGAGCGCGACTTTTCCATCCTTCACCACATCCACGGACACGCGCGCGTCGTTGATGGGCGACCAGTCGGACGCGGAGAGCCTGGCGCTTATTCGCACAGGCTCGCCCGCCTGATATCTTGATTTGCCGGTTCCAAGGCGCGCGTGCGGCGTGCCGTAGGCGAGTTTCTCGCCCCCGCCCCAGCGGAGTATCTGGCCCCACAGACGGTGGTGGTAAAGGTCGCCGGCCCGGTACCGGAGACGCCATGCATGGTCGAAGGCCAGGAACACGACCCTGCCCATTCCGGCGTTGTGCACGACGATCAGAGGATGTGTCCGCTCATATTCCTCCCTGCGCCGCAGAGCCTCCTCGGTCGGAATTGCAGCGGGAACCGCGCCGGCCTCCATGCCGCGGGCGTCCGGCGCAACGGCGTAAGCGAGAACCCGCGCCCCTTCCTTGGCCCTGACGCCGCCGTGGCGCCAGCGGATGTCCGGCAGGCCGTTCCATATCGCGTCATTGCTCTCGCCCTCTGCGGCAAGCCGCGTCAGCACATGGTTCCTTCCTTCGGCTGTCAGGGCGATGCGGAACGAATCTTCGGGTCCCGCGAAGCAGGGCCTGGTGTCGGGCGCGAACGAGACCGGCAGCAGTTCGGCAAGAGGCGTGCCGCCGAAAAAGTGCGGCATGTGGCGCGGTCCGGCTATGACCGCAAGAGTGCCGCCTCTTTCAATGACGAAGCGCCGGAGGGCCGCCATGCCGGCGTCGCCCAGGTCCTCGGGCGACACATCGCCGAGGATTACCGCGTCGAATTTCATCCATTCTTCAGCGGTTTCAGGCAGGGCGGTGGCCTCGGTTTCGCCCGGCGGGCGCGCGGCGGACGCGTGCACCGGCGGCAGAGCCGGCACGCCCGCCAGAGGGTCCGGATGAATCAGGACCTGCTGAAGAAGCACAGAAGGATCCCTTGTTTCGAACAGATTCTTGATGAACCGGTATTCCCATCGCGGCCAGCCTTCGACAACCAGGAGTTTCGTCTTCTCGTCCATCACGGTGACGCAGACCGTCGCGGTGTTGTTCGAGAAAGTCACTTCCCCGTCGAAACGCTGGAGTTCGAGGCGGTAAACGTGCATGCCGTTTGTTCCGGGCATGTCGGCGAGATTAGCCTTGGCCCGGACGCTTTCGGACGCCGCGGCCACGACCGAGCTGGCAACGAGGCTGTCGTTGCGATAGAGGGTGACAAGTGCGTTGGACCCCTGCAGACCGTCGAGTTTGATCTCCGCCGCCACCAGGACACGGTCGTTCGTGTACACAGTGTCTGGCGCGTCCACGGCAAGGAAGCCGGCATCCGGGGGCGGCTTCGCCCCTGCTCCGAGCATTACGCAATGGACCGGTGTCTGCCTGCTCGCGAGCGCCTGCGCCACTGTTTCCGGCGACGAGCGGGCATTGTGCCGGCCGTCGGTGAGGATAATGACTGAGGACAATCGCTCCGCCGGAACGTCCCTGCCCGCAAACTCCAGCGCTGACGCAATATCGGTGCCGAGCGCCCCGGCCTCGTTGAAAGGGTCCGTTCCAGTGGGGACTGAGTTCGTTTCCGAAAGCGTTTTTTCGGTCGCAGGAGACGTCTCGGAATCGAAGGCATAGAGCCTGACCGTGTAGGATTTCCTGAGCGATTCAAGGAAGCTGCGGGTGTCTTTTCCGTTGGCGCCGGCGGCCGGAGCGCGGAGGAGAATCTCCCTTGCCAGATCGTATCTGCTCAGAAGCGACATGCGGTCAATTTCGGCGCGCTTTTCCTCGGGCAGAGACAGCCACCATGCTTCGTCAACGTCGCGTCCGGCTTTTGCAATATCCGCCTGAATGTCGAGCAGGCCCGAGGAAGCCCTGTTGATGGCGCCGATAAGCTTTTCAAGATAGTCGGACGGCCGTCCGTCTTTTTCATTCTTCCTCTCCCGGGCATAGAGGGAATCCAGCAGGTCCAGCGATTCCTTCAGAGGAACTGACGCCGAGTTTTCGATGCGGCCGAGGATGCCGGCAATGGACTTGCGGATGGGGCTGTCTGCCCCAATCCACTGTTCGGGCAGCGCTGCGGAGAGGATATTCGTTGCGGAAACGATCTCCTCGGAGGCTGTCCGTATCGAGTCGCGCGTTGCGCGGGCTTTTGCGTCGAAACGCCTGTCTCGCTCCTCCGCCGGGAGGCCCGACAGGGCCGAGACGCCCACGGCAAGGGTTCTGAGTTTCTTCTGGGCCGAAAGCAGCTCTTCTGCCGCGCGTTCCGGGGCGTATTTTCTCCTGATCTTTCCGCCCGAGAGAAACTCCGCTATCCTGAGCTTCTCGGACGGCGTCAATCCCCTGTCCTGGACCTGCATGGAAGCGCTGCGGTCGAGCAGAATAGCCACGGTTCTTTCGATTTTCCTCTGGGTTTCGAAGACCAGCACCGGCTGGCACAGCATTGCGCCAATGGCCAGAACAAGCGCCACGCGCGCGCTGACCATGAGCCCCGCACTCCGTTTCTGGGCGGCCGAGCGTTCCTCCCCGTACAGGGATACGACCGCCTCCACGGCCAGGGCGGTGGCGGCAAGCACAGCAGGTATCGGCCAGTTGGTGGCGAAAATGACGAACCGCTGAGCGGCGTCGGCCGCTGCCACCAGCGCCAGAAAACCGGTAAAAGCCCGCGCGCAGAAGAAAGCCACGCGGGCCGGCGGCCTCCTGGGCGAGGCGAGCCTTCGGATCCCGAACCAGGCCACGATGCCGGCCAGCGCGGCGGCGAACACAATGGCTGCCGGCAGATGCTCGGGGAAGATCAGGGGTTGTGATGCCTGGGCATTCATCTCAGTTGTGTCCGGTCGTGCAGACTGCATGGTGCCTGAACGCCCTGTTTCTGGGACAGGTCATGGAATCCGGCCGTTTCTTGAACGCAAAATCCCCGGTTCATGACGTTGGCGCTGCCTCCGGCGTTTGCCTCCTGCGCGCCTTGCGCAGCGCGGCCTTGAACTCGAACAGGGCTTCCACTGGCGATTTCAGAGAAACGGTCTGGGCAGTGTTCAGCCTGCGCCTGACAGCCATCCATCTGGTGATGGCCGTTTCGGCGACAGCCAGCAGCAGCCCCGCAGCGGCGAGATATTTCCATATTTCACGGCCGGGCGTTTCGCCAAGAAACGCGCTCGACACGTCCTGTCTGGAACCTGCGACGAACATGCCGACTCTGTTCTTGAGCGCGGCGTCGTCGGCCTCGGAGATGGCCGCTGCCGGGCCCTCCTGTCCTGCTCCGGCGACCACAAAGGGAATTTCTACCTGTGCTCCGCCCGCGGCCGGGTCGGCGGGGGAAACGGCATCGGGAGGCAGTCTGAGCCTGTAAACGCCCGGCTGGTGGGTCGAGGAATGGCGCACGATCACACGCCCGGCTTTGAGAGTCACCGCTGCCGGAACAATGTTCGAAGATGGCGTGATGATTTCCGGCGCGGCCTTGCCGAGCCGTCCGCATGAGGCAAGAACTTCAGCGTTCACCTTCAGACCCGGCAGACCTCTGGTGAAATCCATGGCGAATTCCTCGCCGGGCTTCAAATTTCCTTCATGGCCGGCGGACGCGGCCAGATAATAGACCAGTTCATGAACAAGCGGAAGGAAACACTTCAGAGACGGCAGATTGCTGTCCCTGCGATCAAGGGCGATGGCCAGCATCAGCATGATTCCCGAGCCCAGCCTTCGCTCGACCAAGAGGGGCTCGCCGGATTTGAAGAAAGCGCCGGCGCGCACACCCGGGTCCGATGGGTCAGGCGAAAGAATCCAGTAGCGCCTGACGAGCGCGGCCGAAATGTCAGAGATTGCGGAATCCGAGACCAGGCGCATGGCGGGGTGAGTGAAGGACTTGATGTCAAGGCCCGCCCCTTCGTTGGGCATGGCCCGGTCCGCGATCGCGGCCGGCGCTATGCGTTCTCCTGACGGCGCGCGCCATGAGTTGTAAAACGCCGGCTCTGCGTGGCGGCCCGGGGCGATCAGCAGCCCGCCGCCTTTCTTCACGTATTCAGTGAGCCGTTCGGCGGCCTTTTCCCCGAGGCGGGGGACGTTCGCCAGAACGATCGCCCGATACTGGTCGAGGCTGCCTTCCTTTTCGAGTTCGGATGCTCTCGCGACCTTGGGCTCTATCAGGACCCGAGGCTGCGGCTCCGCGGCATCCCGGACGTTTTCGGCCCTGTCGGGCCGGAGCGCCAGCCGAACGAAGGCCGCGGCGCCCTGAAAGAAGCGTTCCGATGGAGCTCCGTCAACGAGCAGAACCGGAAGCCTGTCCAGCACGTCAACCGCGCGGTGCTCCTGATTGTCCTGCTCGATGTCGTCCTGGACAGCGAGTCGCGCGCAAACCAGATGCCTGCCGGGTTTTTCAAATCTGTGGGGCATGGTCAGCGATTCGGATGCGCCGGGCGGGATGTCCTTGAGAATTTCCTCCCGGCGGACCTGCGCGCCGTCAACCAGGAGTTCGACGCCGGCGGGTCGGGCCGGCTGCGTGCCTGTGTTGGCGATGCGGATATTGAACGAGACAGGACGGTCGGGACCCACAACCGGACGGGACTGGGTTATCTCGGCCACTGCGAGATTGCAGAAGGACCTGGGCATCGGGAGGCGTCTGCAGATGAACTGCGGCCTGGTGGGCATCGCCTTGAAAATTTCCTCGACGAACTGCCACCGCGCCTCGCTCTTTGTCTCCCATCCGGCGCTCTGGCCATCGGTTATGAGCAGTATGCGTTTGACCGGGTTGCGGCCCTCGGACAGGGAGGCGGCGGCGGCAGACAGCGCGTCCAGCACCGCCATTTGGCCGCCAAGCGGGCGCAGATCAGGCGAGTCGAGCTGTTTGCGGACCTCGCCGAGGTCCGGGATCGGGACAGGGATGACCGGCTTCGGGGCCAGCCCTGCGAGAAGGAGCGACACGGCGTCTCCGCGTTTGCAGAGCTTCACCGCCTCGCGAGTCTCCTCGATTGCCCTCGCGAAGTTGGATTTTCCGTCAACTTCGAGCATCATGGAGCTCGATGCGTCCAGGATCACGGCCAAATCGGCGCTCTGAGCTCCGGGGCCCCAGCGTTTTTTCTGGACCCAGCGTTCGACGCCAGCCGCCAGTCCGGCGATTGCCAGAAGGGACGCGAGCACGATGAGAAGCCTTTTCCTGACGTGCTGTCTCTCCCACAGCACGGCGGCGACCGCCGCCAGCACCGCAGCGGCGACGATCGAGGGAAAGACAATGTACGCCGGAATGGCTGAACTGGATGGGATGAAGGGCCTCGCCATTGCCAGCACCGCAAAAGCGAGCAGCGAGCATCTGACCGCCAGAAGCAGAATTTCCTCGAGGACAAGCGTTCGGCGTCTTGCAGCGAGCGACGACAGCAGGAACTGCATGGCCGCCCAGTCTGTCTGCCTCAGCCTGTTCCTGCTCAACAGGTGTATTATCACCGGTATTGCGAGGGCGGCCAGGCCGAACAGAATTGCCCAGTTCAGAAAAATCATTTGACCAGGAACCTCCGATGGGCGAGGTAGCTGACCAGCGCGTCGTCAAAGGGCCGCTTCGTGGAGACCGGCACGTAGTCTATTTTCATGCGGCCGCAACCCTTTTCTATTTCGCGCAGGAAAGCCCTGACGTGGTCCAGATACGTTGCGCGGATTGCCTGCGGGTCGAGTTCCAGACGGCGTTCGCTGTTTTCCATGTCCCTGAACAGCGTCCAGCGGTCGAACGGGAACGTGAGCTCCTCTTCGGCCATGATGTGGAAAACGATGATCTCGTGTTTGCGGAAGCGGAAATGATGCAGGGCGCCGAGAATTGCCGCGGCATCGTCGAAAAGGTCGGAAAAAACGATCACCAGGCCGCGGCGGCGTATGCGCTCGGCGATTTCGTGGAAGACGGGCGCGAGCGCGGTCTCGTCAGCCGGTTCGGTTGCGGCCATTTCATCCAGAATCGTTTTCAGATATCCGGAACGGCTGCTGGCCGGCCAGTAGCGCCTTATGCGCCGGTCCAGGGTGACCAGGCCGACGGCATCCTGCTGATAGATGAGCAGGTGGGCCAGGTTGGCCGCCATGAGCCTGGCATACTCAAACTTGCTGAGTCTGCGGCCCCTGTACTGGGCCGCCGCCTCGCCGGTGTAGCGCATCGAGCCGGACGCATCGAGGAGGAGCGTGCATCTGAGGTTCGTCTCCTCCATGTACTGCTTGACGAAATACCTGTCCGTCTTGCCGTAAACGCGCCAGTCGAGGTCCCTGATGTCGTCCCCGGGCGTGTATTCGCGGTGTTCGGCGAATTCGACCGAGAAGCCGCGGTAGGGGCTGCGGTGCCGGCCTGAAACGAACCCCTCGACAACGCCGCGGGCCACCAGTTCCAGCCTGTGGATCCGCGCCAGAACGTCCGCGTCAAGCAGACTCATGCCGTTGTGGTCGAGCGTCTTCACTGCGGCGTCTCAGACGGCTGTCTGCGGCTGCGGCTGAACCTCCTCAAGGAGCCTGCGCACGATGTCGTCGGTGGTCACGCCGGCTGCCTCGGCGTTGAATGTCGGAATCACGCGGTGTCTGAGCACCGGGAGCGCCATTTCCCTGATGTCCTCGGTAGTGGCATGGTAGCGGCCGTGCAGGATGGCTCTTGCCTTGGCGGCGAGCATGAGATTGATGGCGGCCCGGGGTCCGGCGCCCCATTGGATCTGCTCGCGCACGAACTCAAAGGCGTCGGGCGAGTCCGGCCGCGTGGCGCGGGCGAGGTCGCGCGCGTATTCGTACACATGATCCGCGGCCGGCACGCGCCGGACAACGCGCTGAAGGCTGAGTATGTCCGCGGCGGAAAGCACGGGCTCGATGCTCGCCTCGATGGCGCCGGTCACCCGTTTCATTATCTCCAGTTCCTCGTCCGCGGACGGGTACGAGACCTTGATCATGAACATGAAGCGGTCGAGCTGCGCTTCGGGCAGCGGATAGGTGCCTTCCTGTTCGATGGGGTTCTGAGTGGCCAGCACGAAGAACGGGTCGGGCAGGGGGTAGTCCTTCTCTCCGACAGTCACCATCCGCTCCTGCATGGCTTCGAGCAGAGCCGCCTGAGTCTTCGGCGGAGTGCGGTTTATTTCATCTGCCAGCACCATGTTGGCGAAGATCGGGCCGTGCACGAACCTGAACACGCGTTTGCCGGTGGTGCGGTCCTCCTCCAGCACGTCAGTGCCGGTGATGTCAGACGGCATGAGGTCCGGAGTGAACTGGATGCGTTTGAACGAGAGGCGCAGCGCCCGCGCAAGGGTGCTGACCAGCAGCGTCTTGGCGAGGCCGGGCACTCCTACGAGCAGAGCGTGTCCTCTGCAGAAGACCGCGATCAGCACCTGCTCGATAACCGAGGTCTGTCCCACTATCACCCCGGCTATTTCGCCTGTGAGGGTGGAGTACGCGGCGTTCAGCGCCTTGACAGCCTGAATGTCGTCGCTCTCAACATCCAGCAGGGAGACTTCCGGGGTTTCATTGTTTTCCATGCTCATGATCTGCGTTCCTCCCGCCGCTTACCGGCATAATAGGGTCTTTTATCAATGCACGCCTTGTGCCAAAACGCCGGATATCTTCTTCGATCAAGCTCAAGTCGCTGGCTGCCTTGAACATAGAAAAGACCAGCGTTTTGGCTTGTTGGAGCCTGGTGTGCATGTCAGTATGCGGGTGTGGCGTGCAAGTGCCTGACCGTGTGAGCGGTTCGGCTCGGCGAGACAGTGGGAGAGGTTGAGCGCCGCGCAAATGTTGTTCGGTAGAGAGGCTGCCATGGACCTCGGACCATACCTTCAGGACATCGAAGCACGGCTTGATCCGGCTGTGGAAAACGCTCTCGAGGATGAATGGCGGAGATTCACTTTCGGGACATGGGATGAGCCGGTGTTCGCTCCGGCCAGACCCAGACCTGCGCCGCCTGGAATTGAATGGCCGTCAGTGACGGTCAACAAGGCAATGGATGATTTCGATGCCATGGCGCTTCAGCAGTTGCGAATGTGCTCACAGGTCCTTGCGGATGGAGGCGGCGCGCTTCTGTCCGTCAGGTGCAACTACGGAACCGGCATACTGCCAAGCGTGTTCGGCGCGGAACTGTTCGTTATGGACGAGGAATTGAACACTCTCCCCACCACGAGGCCCCTGGCAGGCGGGGCCGATGCCATGCGCAGGCTGCTGGATAGAGGCATGCCCGACATCCGCGCGGGACTTGGCGCCAGAACCTTCGAGATGGCGGAGCGTTTCAGGCGGATCATGGCGCCATATCCGAAAACATCGCGGTACGTTCACATTTATCATCCCGATGTGCAGGGGCCGATGGATGTCTGCGAGTTGCTGTGGGGAAGCGGCCTTTTCATTGACGTGGCAGACTATCCGGCTCTTGTGAAGGATGTGCTGGAGCTCATAACAGCCGCGTATATCGCCTTCATGCGCGAGTGGGAGAAAATCGTTCCGTTCGAGGGGGATGCGACTGTTCACTGGGGCATGATGCACAGGGGCAGGGTGATGCTGCGCGACGATTCGGCCATGAATTTTTCCCCGGAGATGTACAGGGAGTTCATTCAACCTTACGATCAACGGGTGCTCGATGCGTTCATGGGCGGGGCGATTCATTTCTGCGGAAGGGGCGACCACTACATCGCGGACATGTGTTCCTCGCGGGGTGTTTATGCCATAGCCATGTCGCAGCCTCACCTGAACGACATGGACCGGATCTACACAAACACCATCGAGCGTGGCATAAAACTCATAGGTTTTCCTTCTGACGAAGCCCGGCGCGCGCTTGCTTCCGGCCGCGATCTGCTCGGCCATGTCCATTGCGCGGATCCGTCGTTCCGGCATCAGTTCGCCCGCAAACCCGCCTGAACCATATTCCGTCGGCCGGCTCAGGCGTAGCGGTCCGGAACTGGGAGGTTAGCAGCCCAGACCGAGTCCGGAGGCACGTCCGGCTGGCCTGGCCAGCCTTCCTTCATGCTTTCGAAGGATTTCAGTTCCGGCATTACGACCTCGCTCCACAGTCTTTCGGTCTGAGCGAAGGTGCGCAGCCTGACGGAGGGCCGGACCCTGTCGTATTCAGCGAGCAGTTCAAATGCTTTTGCGCCGAGCCAGCGGACCTCGTCCTCCACCATTCTTTCGCCGATGCGCCGGCTGGCCTGGCGTGCGTTCTGGCCCATGGCCCAGAAGGTTCCCTGCGCTTCAGGCGGAGGCATGCGGGAGAGGTCAACGCTTTCCGGTTCCAGCGCCCAGAGAAGCGATGTCTCCACCTTTCCAGCGTGGTCGCCAGATGCGCCGTCTCCGTCAAATCCCGGCACGTTGGCTTCCGATTCAGGCAGGGCATACATGCGCGCGCCTACGTGAGGTTGAAGGATACTCACAAGCTTCTTGAGATCCTTCCAGTTAGGGCCGTAATGGCCGGTGAACAGTATGACCGCATGGAAGCCCAATGCGTCCGCGGTTCTGATCTGGTAGCAGACGTTCCTGAAGTGAACCCAGGGCGGCACTGCGGTTGTCCAGTTCCGCTCGATTTCGCCGACACAGCGGTATGCCCATCTGCCGAACCCGCCGATCTCGTGAATGTGCCAGAAATCAGGCGGCGCAACTATGCCGCCATGGGCAAGAGCGGCGCGGCAGGCGATAGCGTGAGCCTTTATGGCGTCGAGTCCGACTGCGTTGTGCGGGCCGTGCGGCTCGCACAGACCGTAGGTCAGGTAGAGGAGGGGACACTCCTGAAATGCGCGTTCGAGTTCGTCCGGGAACATTCGTTCCCATCGCACTTCCCTCCTGGGCATATGTCGGTTTTGACTCATGGCTGACAGTCCTCCATTTTACCGCTGTTGCTTTCAGCCCGCGCCTTGCGTTTCTCTGAGATGTAAAGCAACTGTGCTCGAAATACGCCATGTTTTTTTTGAACAGCAAGCGCCTCTAATACCCATCCTGCCCAAACAACGAATCCCCTTAAGGGGGGGTGCCATGTCCCTTCCGTGTTCCAGGCTTTCAAATTTGTCTCTTGTGTACGGCGGGCCGGTTGACTATCGTAAGTCTGCAAATCGCTCTATTGGGCATTTTGGGCTCGAAGAAGAAGGGAAAGGTGAAAATGGCAAGGATAGCGCGGGTTCATGCGAGGGAAATTCTTGATTCAAGGGGCAATCCTACGATCGAGGCGGATGTGGTTCTTGATTCCGGGACGGTAGGCACTGCGGCTGTTCCATCCGGCGCCTCAACCGGACAGAACGAGGCTCTTGAACTGAGGGACGGGGACAAGAAGCGTTACGGAGGAAAGGGCGTTCTGAAGGCGGTCAGGAACGTCAACGAAACAATTGCGAACGCGGTATGCGGTCTGGATGCTTCGGATCAGCCCCGCGTTGACCGGACCATGATCGAACTGGACGGAACTCCCGCGAAGAGCAAGCTTGGCGCGAACGCAATTCTGGCCGTGTCTCTGGCGACCGCGAAGGCTGCGGCCAAAGATGCCGGTTTGCCGCTGTTCCGGTACATAGGCGGAGCGAATGCGAAGGTGCTGCCTGTCCCGATGATGAACGTGCTGAACGGGGGCGCGCATTCCGACGCACCGGTGGATATTCAGGAGTTCATGATCGTGCCCAAGGGCGCCTGTTGTTTCCGGGAGGCGCTGCGCATGGGAGCCGAGGTGTTTCACGCGCTCAAATCAGTGCTGAAGAGCAAGGGCCTCAGCACGGCTGTCGGCGACGAGGGCGGGTTCGCGCCGAGGCTCGAAAACAACGAACAGGCATTGGAAGTCATTCTGCAGGCGATCCGCCAGGCCGGTTACAAGGCCGGGAAGGACGTTTTCATCGCTCTGGATCCGGCTGCGAGCGAGTTCTACGATACGGCGCAGAAAAAGTACGTGTTCAAGAAAAGCGACGGCAGCAGACGGTCTTCGGCCGAGATGGCGGACTTCTACGGCAAATGGCTCGGGAAATATCCGATCATCACCATAGAGGATGGAATGGCCGAGTCGGACTGGGACGGCTGGAAACTCCTCACTGACAGGTATGGAAAGAAGATTCAGCTTGTCGGAGACGATATTTTCGTAACAAACACGAAGTTTCTGGCCAAGGGGATAGAGATGGGCGTCGCCAACTCGATCCTCATAAAGGTCAATCAGATAGGCACGCTCACCGAGACTCTGGACGCGATTCGGATGGCAGCCAGGGCCGGTTATAGGGCTGTTGTCAGCCACAGATCCGGCGAGACCGAGGACAGCACGATCGCGGATATCGCCGTCGCCACGAACGCAGGCCAGATCAAGACCGGATCGCTCTGCCGGACGGACAGGATCTGCAAATACAATCAGTTGCTTCGGATCGAGGAAACGCTCGGCAAGGAAGCTGTTTACGGCGGCGTCATATAGTTCGCGGCGCCGCAGGCGCGCATGAGAGGCTGGATAATATTTGGCCGGCTGGCGCGGGCCGTCGCCCTGGTGCTTCTGGTGGCTTTCGCAGTGGTGGCGCTGATTCCCAGGCACAGGGCGTATGAAGAGTATCGCGGGAAGCGCGACCGCCTGCGCGACGAAAATCGCCGCATCGCGGAACTCACGCGGGATCTGGAAATTCGGGCGGAGCGTCTGGCGAGCGATCCGGAATTCGCGAAACAGGTGGCCCGCGAGGCCGGCATGGTGGAAGCGGGAGAGGTTGTGTTCAAGTTCACGAATGCGCCGCCCGCCAGCGGCAGGGGCGCGTCGGAGGGGGTGATGCCGTGAACAGGAAATTTCCGGCCATCGTGCTCGGTTTCGGAGCGCTGCTTGTTTCAGGCTGCATCCAACTCGACTCCATCCTCACGCTCACCACTGAAGGCGGCGCCGTTCTGGAGGTTGAATACCGTATTTCCGAGGCGGCTGTTCGTCAGTTGAAGACCGCTTTCGAATTCCGGCGCCGGATGGATTCGCTGACATCCGAAAGCGTCTCAGCCCTTCAGGAGCCTGACGAAGTTTTCCTCGACCCGTCGGAACCGGTAATCCGCCTGTTTTTCAAGAAATATGAGCCCAACGGCATTGCGTTGGACCGGCTGAATGTGTCCGCGAAAGACGGGTGGCGCCAGGTCGTATTCAGACTTTCGTGCAAAAACCTCGCCGATGCGGCGAAAACAGACCTTTTCGCGGCGTACGGCTTCGACCTGCAGCCTGAGGGCCAGGGCAGATTGAGGTTTTACAGACCGGCCGAGTCAAAGGCGCAGCGGCAATCGGTCTTCGATCCGGAAGCAGTGAAAGTCATGACGCCTCTGTGCGAGGGATTCAAGGCCGCCTTCAAACTTGTTGTGCCGGGCCGGGTTCTGGAGTCGAATGCCCACCAGACAGCGCTGCGCTCGGCTGTATGGTCGTTCGATTACAACAAGGATCAGGGCGCGATCGCGGCTCTTCAGAACCAGGAGTTCTCCGTGCTGTTCGAGACCGACGGCGCGAGGCTTCCGTCGTTGCGGCGCGCCAGAAGTCAGCCCGGCCGCTGACCCGGCGAGATTGACTGCCCGGGATTTTGCGTTTGAGAATCGGCCGGATTGCGCTACCTGTGCGCGTCTCATCAGCCGGCCTCGGACGCGCTCGCACGAATTGCAAGATCCGTGGCTACTCTTTTCCGAGGAGGCGCCGCCACATGTCCGAGGCAAGTTGCAAGGCCCGGCCGCGGTGAGAAATTCTGTTTTTACACTCCGAGGGCATTTCGGCGAATGTCGAAGAGAAGCCGTCCGGGATGAAAAGCGGGTCATAGCCGAATCCATTGACGCCGCGCTCTTCGAATCCGATTGTTCCGCAACAGTAGCCCACAGCCGTTTCTGCGAAGCCCTCAGGGGAACAGAGGGCCACCGCGCAGCAGAAGCGGGCGCGCCGGTCCGTGACGCCGTTCATCTCCCTCAGAAGTTTGGCATTGTTGGCGGCATAATTGACCGGCTCTCCGGCATATCTTGCCGATCTGATGCCGGGCCTTCCGCCAAGCGCTATCACTTCAAGGCCCGAATCATCGGCCAGGGTCCACATTCCGGACGCCAGGGCCGCAGTCCTCGCCTTCTTGATGGCGTTTTCCCTGAACGTCAGACCGTCCTCCTCGACATCAGGAACATTCGTGAAAGCCGAAAGATCTGCCAGTTGCGTTCCGGGAATGCGCAATATGGCGGCCACTTCGGCCAGCTTGTGCGAATTGCGGGTTGCGATCAGCAGCTTCAAGGCGGATTTTCCGTTTGAGAGATGGCCGGATTGCATAACCTATCGGAGAAACACGATGTTCGCGTGGAAGGATCGGCCGGAGCGTGGCGTGCGTTTCGCGTTCGACACACCAGGGCCAATCGCAAAATCCGGATTCAAAGCGGGCGTCTCCTGAGAGTGGTGCTCGGGGGGGGACTCGAACCCCCAAGGGTTGCCCCACCAGCACCTCAAGCTGGCGTGTCTGCCAATTTCACCACCCGAGCGTTTCACCGTACAGCCTATGAGATTGCGGCCGGCGATTCAACCGGATTTTTCAGCCCGGCTCTTGCGTTTGAGAAATGGCCGGAACGCATGACGTATCGGCAAAACATCAGGTTCAGCCTTCGACCGAAGGTGGCGCGCCTGGAGAGATTCGAACTCCCAACCCTCTGGTCCGAAGCCAGATGCTCTGTCCAGTTGAGCTACAGGCGCATCCGAAAGGCTCTTTGCCGAGCCGCCGGAACACGGGCCGCACAAACCCTATTCCGGCCGCATGAGGTTGTCAACCCGGCCGGACCGGGTTGCAGCACCGATTTGCGCGCTCTGGAGCCACCGTCCCAGGCCCGGCGCGCGAAGCGCGAGCACCCGGCGACTGGTTTGGCCTTGCTGAATGGCGGATCGTTTGCAACGCTGGGAACGCGGTTTTTGCGTTTGAGGAATGGCCGGATTGCGCAGCCTGTGGGAAGAACACGGCGTTCATGCGCAATGCATTTTGAATGCGCATGGACAAAAGCGAGCGGGGAGAAAGACGCCGTTCATCAAACGCAAGGGATTGGTCTGAGCGCGGCGTTTGCAGTCATACGGCGGCGCGCCGGAGGGCCTCGCATCTGACGCACTCGGGCCAATCGCAAGATTTTTGTTCAGAGCGCTGGAAAGAAGGGGATGAAAAATGAAGAGGATGACGCTTCTTGTCGCCGGGATATTCATTGCGTTTGTCGGAGGCTTTGCCGGACCTGTTTTTTCTTCCGACTCGGCTGTTTCTGCAAGTTTCGGAGGGCATTACTGGCGCACCATTGACGATCTGGGCACAAGCAGGGATTTCGACAGGGATGGGCTGGCGTGGACTGCGTCAGTCCGTTTCAATCTGTCACGCTGGATCGGCGCGGAGGGCGGAGTGGAAGTGCTGCCGGAGGGTTTTCTCGGGGCTGACGAGCGCATTTACGCGCCGAATGCGATGCTGGTTGTGGGACGCGCTCTTTATCTTGCCGGCGGCGTTGGCGCGTTCTGCATGGACGGAAAGTTCTACGACGACCCATTCTATCTCCTGCGCGGGGGATTGTGCCTGGATTTTCTGCCTCTTGTGTCGCTGGATCTCTACGCCGATTACAGATTCACGCGCTGGGACGATGTCGAGAGCATCGCGCGCGACATAAGCACGGAAACCGTAACCGTCGGCGCGGGCGTCAGGCTGGGATTCTGAGGGGGCCATGAGCGCAGTGTCGTACGATTCGCGCGCGTTGAAGCTGGACGGACGGCGCATCCTCATCCTCAGCGGGGCGATCCACTATCCGCGGAGCACTCCGGATATGTGGCCATCCCTGATGCGACTCAGCAGAGAGGGCGGGATAAACACGGTCGAGACGTACGTTTTCTGGAATCTTCATGAAAGAAAGCGCGGTGTTTATGACTTCTCGGGCCGGCTCGACCTTCCCCGGTTTCTGGGTCTCGCGGCTGAGCAGGGACTGAACGTCATACTGAGGATCGGGCCCTATATCTGCGCAGAAACCGGATACGGCGGATTTCCGTTCTGGCTGCGCGAGATACCGGACATCGCGATGCGGACATGGAACCGGCCATTCATGGCGGAGGTGGAGAGGTGGATCCGTTTCCTTTGCGGGCTGATCAGGCCGTTTTTCGCGCCCGCAGGAGGTCCGGTGATCATGGTTCAGGCGGAAAACGAATACGCGAACGTCGCGTCAGCCTACGGCGAGGAGGGCAGGCAGTATCTGGATTGGTGCGGCAGACTGATGCGTGAGGAGGCAGCCGGCCTTCCGGTCATCATGTGCATGGGCGGAACGCCCGGCGCGCTGGAAACGATAAATGGATTCTACGCGCATGACCGCATCGAGGAACATCGGCGCCGGCACCCGGACCAGCCCGCGCTGTGGACCGAATTCTATTCGGCATGGTACGACACATGGGGGTATCCCCGTCACACGAGAAGCGCCCAGGACATGGCGTACGCGCTTGCCCGCTTTTTTGCCGCAGGCGGCGCCGGAGCGAACTACTACATGTGGCACGGCGGCACGAATTTCGGCCGCGAGGGAATGTATCTGCAGACGGCATCTTACGATTTCGACGCGCCCATAGACGAGCACGGAAAACCGACGGGCAAGTACTGCCATCTCTCGAATCTTCACCGCATTCTTCAGGAAAACTCTTCCATTCTTCTGGCCTCTGACGAGCCGCTGAAGCGGCAAACCGATGAAGGCCTTGTGGAGTACGAGTGGTCGGACGGAAGCCATAATCTTGTTTTCCGCTGCAATGATTCGGCGGGAGATGGCCCTGCATCCGCAGTCAGCCGCGGCAATGCGCGGATTCCGCCCCGGTCGGTTTCAATTATGCGCGATGGGGAACTTCTCATGAACACGGCTCGCGCAGCGGTTGCGCGCAGCGTGCGGCGGGCGATGCGCCCTCTGAACCGGGTTCTGAGCGCACTCGGCGGCTGGGATGAACCGATGCCTGATGCCTGGCCGTCCGCCCTGAGGAAACCGGTAATTTTCAAAGAACCGGTCGAATGTCTGTCGTTGACGCAGGACGACACGGATTACGCCTGGTATTGCGCAGAACTCAGCGTGGACGGACGCCGCGCCGGTCTGGGAACGCTCAGATTTGAGGCGGCAGCGGATGTTCTTTATGTGTTTGTTGACGGAAAACTGAAGGGATGCAGCCTGCCTCCGCTCCCGGAAAACAGGAGCCTGCATGAATCGGCCCGCAGGAATGAAGGCGGCGGAGCCGGTTTCAGACAGGAGTTCAGCATGAAGATTGCCGCAGGCGCTCATTCGCTGCAGGTTCTGTGCGTTTCGGCAGGACTCATAAAGGGCGACTGGATGCTGGGCGGCGCAAACATGGCCGAGGAACGCAAGGGCCTGTGGGGGCCGGTGCTGTGGAACGATATACCCCTGCCCGGACCATGGAGGATCCATCCGGGCCTTGTCGGAGAGAAGTTCGGGATTTTCGGCCGGGCCGGCCATCTCATCCAGTGGCGAAACGATCTTGTCCGCCGGCCTCATACGCCGTTGAGATGGTGGCGGATGTTCTTCAGGAAACCTTCCCAGGCCGAACCGCTGGCGCTTGACCTTGGAACCATGGGAAGGGGATTTGTGTGGGTCAATGGCATGCCGCTCTGCCGATACTGGCTGGCGCAGGCGCTTGGCGAAGGAGGTCCGGGGGAACCGGTCGTCTCGACAAGGTCTTCCGAGCCGACTCAACGTTATTACCGGCTGCCTGCCAGCATGCTCGAAGAAGAGAACACGATCGTCGTTTTCGAGGAATTGGGGGGCAACCCGTCGGGGATCAGAGTCTGCGTGTGGGATGAAATAAGACCGTGATTCAGAGTCTTGCCGGGATGGGCGCGGTCCCGGAGCTGGCTGCTGCGAACGTATGGAGACCTCAAATACGGCTGAGAATCTTGCGCGTGGCAGGACTGTGGCTGCCATCAATGACGGATGGTTTTTTCTCAGGGGCAGGGCTCAACGAAGATGGCTTGCCGGATGGGACGGCCCCGGCGAGGAAGTCGAGCTGCCTCATTGCTGGAACGCTCTCGACACATTCAGGCCGGGCGTGCGCAGTTATCGCGGGCATGGCTCGTACCGGCGCGCGATAAGCGCGGCTGATGTTTGCCTCGCTGGCCAGCGCAAGTGGTTTCTCGTCGCGGGCGGTTTTTACGGGACGGGAGACGTCTGGTGGGACGGCCGCCGCATCGCATGGGTTGACGGAATGTATCTTGGCTTTTGCCTGGATTTGACGGAACGCGTTCGTGACGGCCGGACACACATTGTGGCTTTGCGGCTGACTAACGACTGCAGGAGATGGGTCCTGCCCGGCATCCGGGATCCGGATTTTATTCTGCATGGCGGCCTTGCCGGAGGCATGAGTGTGGAATGCGCGCCGCTGTTCCGGATTCTCGAGTCAACTGTCCGGATAGAGATTTGCGGCGAATTGGACTGCGCGGCCGGCGTGCGCGCCCGGCTCGCAATATGCAACGATTCGGTCTGGCCTCTTTCCGGAAGAGTGATCATGGAGGTGAAGGACGGATCGGGCAGCGGGGTTGCGCGGTCGGAAACATCCGACATGGAGGTCGCCCCTCGGACCAGGCGCGATGCGGAGGTCTCGGCCGTCGTTGAATCGCCGCGGCTCTGGTCGCCGGACCGGCCGGATCTGTATGTCCTGTCGCTGACTCTCGCTGACTCGGCCGGGGCTTGGGACAGGGTCGAGAGGCGGATCGGCATTCGGCGCGCAGAGTTCCGGCCCTGGGAAGGTTTTTTCCTCAACAACGAGAGGCTTGTTCTGCGGGGGTGCAACAGACACGAAGCCATGCCGGGTTTCGGCAACGCCATGCCGGCCGCTCTGCACCGCCGCGACGTTGCCGAAATGAAGAAGATGGGTTTGAATTTCGTGCGGTTGTCCCACTATCCGCAGTCCGAAGCTTTCCTTGACGCCTGCGACGAACAGGGTTTGCTGGTTTACGCGGAAATAGCTTCCTGGAAGACCGCAAGAGGCGGCTGGTGGCTGAAGAACGCTGCCGAGCAGCTCAAGCGGATGATCGCCAGAGACGGCCACCGCCCGTCCATCATTGCCTGGGGCATAGGGAATGAGGCCCGAGCGCGCCGGCCATATCTGGCCTTGAGGAATGTTGCGCGCAGCATGGATCCGGGCAGGCCGGTGGCGTATGCCGAGAATCACCTTCACAGGGCGAGGAGGGCTCGAACGCTGGGCATTCCGGACGTCTGGGGAGTGAACTATGAGATTGAATCGGCCGGGGATGGAGCCGCCGCCTCGGGAATGAAATGCGCCATCGTCACGGAATGCTCGAATGCGCCGGACTCTGCGAGGGACAATCCTGTCGAGTTGATCCGGCAGGTCGAAACCATCGAGAAAGATCTGCGCCTGATTGAGAACTTGAAAGGCGTGGCTGGATTTGCGTTGTGGTGTTTCGCGGATTACGCGACCGAGCGGAAGGATCGGTGGAGAAGGTTCTCCGGCGTGGTGGATGCGTGGCGGGTGTGGAAGCCAGCGGCTTTCCTTCTGGCGGCGATGCACTCGCCTGTCGCAGTTCTGTTCCTTTTCTGCGACTGGTCGGAGAGCAAGCCGGCCGGAAAACGGACCGCGCACGTGTTCACGAACTGCGATGAGGTTGTTGTTCTCAGGAACGGCGCGGAGGCAGTCAGATTGAAGGGGGCGCCGCACGTGTCCGTCGGAATCGATTTTGAGCCCGGAGTTCTCGCGGCCAGGGGCGTGCGCGGAGGCGAGATTTGCGAAGCTTCGTGCGAATCTTTCGGCGAGGCGAGGCGTCTGTCGCTTGAAATCGAGGGGAATCTGGAGGCCGGAGGAGATCCTGTCGCGGTCTGGGTCAGGGCGCTCGACACAAGAGGGAGGGTTGCGCGCGACTGGTCAGGAGAGGTTGTCGTCCGCTCCGCCGGGGCCGCAAGGGCGGTCCCTCATTTTGAAGGAAACATTGTATCGGTGGCGGCCGGAGAGGGCCGGCTGTTCGTCGCGCCGGGCGGGGAGCCGGGTTCTGTGTCTGTCGCTGTCAGCGACAGAAGCGGCAGACTTGAACCGGCTTCAGTGGAAATACCGGTTTCGGTGGGGGGAATGCAGGGATGAAGGATTTTATCGCTGCGGTTGCGATTGCTGTCCTCGCAAGCGGGCTGTGGGGGACCGAATACGCGCGGCGCGGGCTGTGGGAACCTGACGAGGCCAGATACGCATACATTGCCAGGGAAATGGCCTGGAGCGGGAACCGGTTTGTCGTGACGCGCCATGGGCAGCCTTATTCCGACAAACCGCCCCTGATGTTCTGGTTGATCAACGGATTCGCGACCATCACTTCGGGAAAAATTGATGGAGTGACCGCCAGGCTTCCAAGCCTTGCTGGCGTGCTGTTGAGCCTGCTGGCCACCTATTGTCTTGCTTCAGCGTGGGGCGGCCGGCCCGCAGCGGCGGTTTCGGCCCTTGTTCTTTCGACGAGTTTTCTTTTCTGGCAGACGGGCGGGATGGGTCAACTGGACGCGCTGCTGTGCGGCCTGCAGATGGCCGGCCTCTGTCTGCTTCACGCTGATTCCGAAAGGCCCGCCTGGTGGCGGGCATTGTGCGCGTACTTCGCCATGGGGCTGGCCGTGCTGCAGAAGGGGCCGATAGGCCTTGTAATTCCGATCGGCATGCACGTTGCCGGCTGCCTTGCGGTCGGCGAGCGCTTCCGGCTGCGCCGATGGCACTGGATTTGGGGCCCCGTGGCGGCAGCCTGTCTGCCGGTTCTGTGGCTTGCGCTGGCCGGGATGGAGGGCGGGACAGGAGACTATCTTCGTGACCTGCTCTTCGGGCAGGTTGTCAGGCGCGTTGCCTCGGGCACAGGCCACAATCACAACATTCTGTATTTCGCCCACCAGTTTCCTCTGAGCTTTCTTCCGTGGACGCTTGTTCTGCCGGCGGCGTGCATGGCTCTTGCACGGTCGGGCGCCGGCCGCTTTCATTTCAGACGTCTTGCGGCGTGGGCGGGTTTTGTGCTGGTTTTCTTCTCGATTCCGGCGGACAAGCGCAACCTTTATGTGCTGGCTGCGTTTCCTCCCTGCGCCATGTTGATCGGGCTGGCTTCAGGGGAGCTCGCGCTGGCGCCGGAGAAATTGAGAAAAGCGACGATGTTTGCAATGTCCGGCCTGATGTTTCTCGGCGGTTGCGCCGCATTGGCCGCGGCTCTGCCCCGTTTCGGTCTGCCTGTGCGAGTCTGGTCTGCGATTCCAATTGCGATTATTCTTGGCGCCGGCGGGTGTGTTTCGCTTCTGGCCTGCAGGCGGTGGGGCATGACTCTGCGCTGGCTTGTTGTCTGCGCCGCATTCTTTCTTGCGGCGCAGACATGGGCCGCGGCCTTTCTGTATCACGATTTGAACGCCTTGAAGACCCCCTGGGAATTGGCGCGGGCATCGCGGGAAATGGGCTCGCCGGACACGCCCTTGCTGATTTACAAGATCAATGGAGAGATTCTGGCGTTCTATGCGCAGAGACAGGGTGTGAGAGTTGACGATCTCGCTTCGTTGCAGAAGGAGGCGGATCGGATCAAGAGAGGGCTGATCGTCCTTGAGGAGCGGCACTGGCAGGAGGTCAGCAGGCTGGATGCGGCTCTCGGCCCGCACAGGTTCAGGATGGGCGGAAAGCGCATGATGTGGGTGGAGTTTTCTCCGAGGCAGATGGAACCGGCTGAAGGGCCGGATGGCTGGCGGCAGGGCGGCGGACCGGCCGAGGCCGGGGGACAGCAAGGTGGAGAACAGAATGTCGGCGCGGATTGATGCAGACACGGAGACCGGGCTTGGGAAGCCGGGCAGGCTGGACGCATTCTGCTTCTGGTGCCTCGCCGCCAGCGCGTTCTTCACGCCTTTTTCCCTTCCGGCAGGCAGGGCGGCTCTGGCCATTGCTGTCGCCGTTGAGACAGGCGGCATTCTCTGGAAATTGAGGAAAGCGCGGTTCGGCAGACTGATTGTTCCAGCGCTTCTCGTCTGCGCAGCCGTGTTGGCTGCGGCCGCATGGTTTGTCCACATGCCCGGAGGCTCCGCGGACAGCCGCCGCATGTGGCTGTTCGGCGTTCCTGCCGGCTTCCTGGTTGCCTCGCTTGTGCCGGCCGCGGCTGAAGAAGCGAGGCGATCGAGGGGAAACTCTCCGGCAGGGATGGCCGTCGCGGGCTGGCAGATGTTTCTTGCCGTGGCTGCGGCTGCCACCTTGTGGGGAGCGGATCCTGAGTACGGCCTTCCCAAACTCGATAAACTGCTTTGGTTCGCAGGGATTCCGATATGGGCTGTGTGCGTGCGGTCGGCTGAGCGGCTCAGGCTGTCGGCCGGCGCCTACGCCGCCGGTTGCTGCGTGCTGGGAGCATCGAGCCTCATGAAACAGCCCCTGCTTGCGTCGGATCTCGTTGACGCCGGGATGGCCCGGGATCTTGCGGCCGGGCTGGTGGCAACGGGTTCCATGACAGATGCCCAGAGGCTGATGGTCGGATTGCTCTTGTCCGCCGGTCTTCTCGCTGCGGCCTTCGGATTGAGGGCAAGACTGTGGTGGGCTGCGGCGATGCTTGTCCAGGCGCTTGCCTTCATCATTCAGTTTAAACGCGGGTCCTGGATTGCATTCGTCGCGGCGTCGGTTTTCTGGGCGTGGGGTCAGAGGAAACGCAAGGCTGTTCTGGTCGCGCTCGGCGCTGCGCTTGTCATCGCTGCTGCTGCGCCGGTTGTCAGAGACCGCCTCGCATCGGTTTGGGATGAACTCGGCGCAGTAAAGGGCGGGAGGCTCGACATGTGGACGCGGACCGCGCCGGCGATAATGCACGATCATCCATGGGGAGTCGGTTGGCGGTGCGTCACGGAACGGATGATGAGACAATACACTCCGTTCATCGAGAAGAACCGCAGCCATCTGCATTCGAATCCGGTGGAGATAGCTGTGGAACTCGGGTGGATCGGGCTGGCGGTTTATGTTCTATGGATGGCCGGCGCCCTGGCGGCGGCCGCTCTAATGGCGCGAAATGCCCGCGGCAGCGCATTCGCGCCGGTGGCCTGGAGCGCGTTCGCGGCGCTTCTGGCCCTGGTTCTGAACGGCATTGTGGAGTTCAATCTTGGCGACGCGGAAATAGTTCTTGTTTATGCCATGCTCACAGGGTTGGCCGTGGCCGGCCGCGATTCATTTCCTGAGGCTGGCTCCGCCAGAGATGCGAAGGAACACCGATAGATTCGTTTTCCCTTTGCCAGAAAGATCAGTTCGAAGTCGGTCTTTTCCTCATCCGGCGGTTCGCAGGGCGGCGCTGGCGCAAACCGCCGGTCGGCCGAAAACAAGGTCAGTATCACCTTGTGGTAATCGGCGTGGTCGGTTGCGATATGGATTGTTCCGCACGGTTTGAGAGTCCTGTGAAAAGCGTCGAGCATGGGAGGGGAGAACAATCTGCGCTTGTGATGCCTGCGCTTGGGCCATGGATCTGGGAAGAATACGAAGAAGACGTCAACTGAGCGGTCCGGAAGCAGGCATCCGACAAGAAGGCCGGCGTCCGCGTGGACGAGCCTGACATTCTGAATTCCCATTTTGCGGGCCTTTGCGTCTATTTTCGCGAGCCTGTGAATGAGGCGATCCGCGCCGATCAGAAACTCGTCGGGGTGCCTGGCAGCATGATTGAGGAGGAATCTGCCTTTTCCGCAGCCCAGATCCACGCATACGGTGCGGCGCGGCTCGGTGAAAGCCGAAAGATCCAGAGTATGCAGGGTTCTGTCGAAGGGCAGGAGCAGCGGAAATTGTTCCATCGGTCAGGTGCCGCCGCTCATCTTCCGAACAGGCGAGCCCAGAAACCTCCGCCTTTCTGGCACCTGTCGAGGCTTTTTTCGATGAAGTCCACCGCGAAAATATTGAACTTGTCCGCGCCCACGCTCGGCTTGTACTTCCGGACCGCCTTCAGCAGTCCTTCCTTGCCGGCTTCTATGTAGCGGTTGATTTCGGCCAGATCCTGCGTGCGTTTTTCCGCAAGGGATGTGATGAGGGGGGTGAAGGTGCGAATGATGTTGTTCTTCGCGTTCCAGTCGCCCTTCTGAGCCGCGAGGATGTCTTTTTCCAAAACTTTCGCCTGAGCCGCCCTGGATGAGACCGCGCCGTTGCCGCCGATGTTCAACGGGATTTTCATGCGCCAACCCTCCCGCCAATGCCTGCTGCTCTTCTCTTGCCTTTAGACACATATACCAAGACAGCGCTGAAGACGCAAGGATTTGGGCCCGGATTTTGCGTTTGAGAAATGGCATCCTTACGAAAAATATGGCATCAATGAAGAGCAGAGCCGAGCGACAGGCGGTCTGAGGCCGGCGCCGGAGAGTTCCGGCGCGCGGAACGCCTGGCGGAAACCGACTGGACAGAGCGCTCGAGCGTGCCATAATGCCCGCCTGCAATGTTGGACAGAATAGGCTTTCTTGTTGAGCAGTTGAATTCACCCGTTTATGACGAGCGCCGCGCGGCTCTTGCCGAGCTTGCGAAGCGGGCGC
>Ga0123519_10003481_pt1 | contig 26037 bp, 16 predicted proteins | sample YelNatPaOPRAMG02_FD_87396 | JGI IMG/M metagenome (GOLD analysis project Ga0123519, IMG submission 87396) | Hot spring microbial communities from Yellowstone National Park - Yellowstone National Park OP-RAMG-02 (version 2) | ecosystem: Environmental > Aquatic > Thermal springs > Hot (42-90C) ...
AAGCGAACGTTCAAGGAGCCGCGGCCAGAGGGGAGCGGGCTGAGCGGGTACGCCTTCCCGAGCGGGCACGCGGCGGCCGCCTTCGCGCTGGCGGCGGTGGCGAGCGAGTACCACCCGAGGCAGGAGTGGCTGTGGTATGCCCTGGCTGGGCGAGTCGCCTGGTCGCGGGTGAAGGTCGGCGCGCACGACTGGGACGACGTCATCGTCGGGGCGGCGCTGGGAGCGTGGATAGGCGACCGCGCGTCGGCCAACGGCGGGATCGTCCTCAAGCGCTGCAGATGGTAGGCGAAGGCCGGCCCGCCGTCCGGGGATGTCAACCCCGCGTCCCTCGGCGCTGGCTGAAGCGCGGCCCGCGTCAGACGTAGAGTTCCCGACTGAGGAGGCGCCGATACTCCCGCGTAAGGTCGCTGGCGGGGCCGGCGATGGCGAAGATGCGGAGCATGGCCTCCTTGGCGGCCCCTTCTTGGAAGTTGCGGTCGGCTCTGACGACGGCGAGGAGTTCGTCGAGGGCCGCGCGGTACTCCCCGCTGAGGGCGAGACAGCAGCCGAGGTACAAGCGGGCCTGAAGGTCCTGAGGGTCACGCTGCAGGCGCTGGCGGCAGGCGTCGAGCAGGCCGCTGTCCGTGCAGCGCTCGGCGAGCCAGATGCGGGCCTGCGCGGCTTCGACGTCGCCCGCGAGTTCGGGGTCGGGTCTGGCCCTGGCGAGGAGCTCCCTGGCCCGGGCCAGGTCGCCAGCCCTGATGGCGGCCTCGGCGAGCCTGAGGTTCGCGCGGGGGTGAGAGGGGTCATGCTTCAGGGCCTCCCGGTAGCCGCTGTCCGCGGCGCCGCTGTTCCCCTGGGAGGCGGCCTGCTCGGCCTCCGCGACTAGGCGGTCGGCGTCGGAGGGAAGGAAGGGCCGGAGCTGGCGGAGGATTTCGGGCTCGGGCAGCGCGCCGACGAAGCCGCCGACCTCCTTCCCACCCCGGAAGACCTTTACGGCGGGAATGCCGCGAATCATGAATCTGGCGGCGAGGTCTGGGTTCTGGTCGACGTTGACCTTGGCGAGCACGGCCTGGCCGCCAAAGGAGCCGACGACGCGTTCGAGGGCAGGGCCCAGCAGTCGGCACGGTCCGCACCAGGGGGCCCAGAAATCGACGATGACTGGGCGCTCGTGGGAAGCGGCGATGACGGCGCGGTCGAAATCCGGCCCGCTAACGTCGAAGACGACTCCAGCCTCTGGCATCATTGCCTCTCATGAACACAAGCTAGCGCCGGCTCGGGCCAGCGCTCACGTCCAGGCCCAGGATACCCCATGTGGGCCAGCCGGTCACGCGAGCTGGGGCCCGTCCGGGGCCAACCGGGGTGGCGCGCGGTCGGAACGCGCCACACAGCAGGCGGCTGCGCGGAGGCCGCCGGACAGGCGGGCTCGCCAGGTACGGTTCAGGCGCTGCTGCGGCGCTTGTAAGTGGCCTGGCCGCGGGCGGTCGAGAGTATGAGTTCGTCGGGGCCGTTGAACTTGTAGGTGTACTCGGAGGGAGAGCCGCCGTCGCGGGGGGTGATCACGAGCTTGCCGGCCCTGAGGTACCAGACGATGGCATCGCGGTGAGGATTGGGGGGCGCGTAGGTGGCGCCGGTGCCATCGCCGCGAAGCTCGATGGTCGGGCGCTCGTCCGGGGGCGCGGTACTGTCGGGGATGTACTGGAGCCACTTGCCGACGAACTGCCTGGGATCGGCGGTCGGCTTGCTGCCGCAGCCGACCGCGGCGGCCGCAAGGCCGAGGATCACCGCGAGCACGACCCACTTGTAGGAGACGCTTCGGTTCACCTTTGCTATCGGGTGCGGCGCCGTCACGCGGCCGGCACCCTCCCGGGCCTGGTATTCTCCGCGAAGCGAGCGGCGTCCTGCCGCGTGGGTTCAGCCGGGATGCCGCAGGCTGATGATGAACAGGAGGAGGGCGAGGGCGGCGAGCGTGGCCCCGAGGTAGAACGGCGCGGAGGGCCCCCAGCCGCGCCAGCCGCCGAGGCCCTGCCACACGAGGCCGGCAAGCAGGCTGGCGGGGAGGGCCATGATGCCGACGGTGGTGCTATAGAGTCCATAGGCGGTGCCGCGCTGGGGGTCGGGGACGAGGTCGGCGACGAGCGCGCGGGCGGTGCCCTCGGCGAGTCCATAATAGGCTGCGTAGAGGCCAAACAGGGGCCAGACCTGCCAGGCGGCGCCGGCGACGGCGAAGCCAGCGTAGGTGATGGCGTAGAGTCCCCAACCGGCGCCGACGAGGAGGGGGCGGCCGAAGCGATCGGAGGCGCGACCGGCGACGGGGGAGATGGCGGTGTAGAGCAGGTTGAAGCCGGCCAGGGTGATGGCGACGCCGAGGACGGAGAGGCCGAGGTTCTGGGTGCGCAGGAGCAGGAAGGCGTCGCTGGAGTTGGCGAGGCTGAAGATGCCGACGGCGACGAGAAAGAGCTTGAAGCGGCGGGAGAGAGGGGACCTGGGGGCGCGGGCCTCTCCCCTGGGCGCGGCGCTGGGCGCGCGTTCTCGCACGAGGGCGAGGGTGAGTAGGGCAAGGAAGGCGGGGAGCATGGCGACCAGGATGAGGCGGCGGAAGGCGAGGGCCTGGAGGCCGGGGTGCCAGCCCTGGGTCCAGTAGATGACGAGGGCGACGCCGGCGAGGCCGATGAAGGCTCCGGCGGTGTCGGCGCCGCGATGGAAGCCGAAGGAGAAGCCCCTGGAGGCGAGGGGGGCGGAGGCGGCGAGGAGCGCGTCGCGGGGGCTGGTGCGGATGCCCTTTCCGACGCGGTCGGCGAAGCGGACGCCGAGCACGGTGCCCCAGGAGTCGGCGAAGTAGAGGAAGGGCTTGCTAAGTGCGGAAAGGGCGTAGCCGACGAAGACGAGGGACTTGCGGCGGCGGGCGACGTCGGAGAGCCAGCCAGCGGCGAGCCGCGTGAGGCTGGAGGCGCTTTCCGCGATGCCCTCGATGAGGCCGATCACGGCGGTCTTGACCCCGAGAACATTGGAGAGGAAGAAGGGGAGGAAGGTCAGCGACATTTCGCTGCTGATGTCGGTCAGCATGCTCGTGGCGCTGAGGAGGAGGACGTTGCGGCTGAGGCCGAGCCATCGCTTCTGAGGGATGTCGGGGTCGGTGTCGCTGTGCTGTGTGCTGGTATCCATGTTTTGCCCGTGGGGGTAGCCGGCGCGTCGGTGCTCGGCGTGTAGATTTGGACGCCGGGGCCGGGTCACCTGCCGCCGTGGCGAGGGGAGCCAGGAATCGGCGGGAGTGGGAGCGAACATGGCTGCGAGACAGGGGGAATGCGCATGGGAATGAGGGACAGGCGTCTGCGTGGGCGCGTCATGGCGGCGATCGCGCTGCTGGGGGCGACGGCGGCCCAGGCGACGCCGCTGCTGAGGCAGGGGGACCGGATGGTGTTCCTGGGGGACAGCATCACGCAACAGCGGATATATACCCGATATGTGATGAACTACTTTGCGCTGCGGCACCCGGAGCTGGGAGTGACGTTCCGGAACGCGGGGGTGGGCGGGGATACGGCGATCGGGGGGATCAAGCGGCTGAACACGGATGTGCTGAATGCGAAGCCGAATGTGGTGAGCATCTGCTTCGGGATGAACGATGCGGGGTATGCGGCGTTCGACGAGGCGCGGTACGAGGCGTACCTGGCGGCGATGACGGTGCTGCTGTACGACTTGAGGCGGCAGGGCGTGAAGGTGGTGCTGCTGACGCCGGGGCCGGTTGATCCGGACAAGGGAGCGAGCTGGCTGGACTGGAGGATGTACAACGATGTCCTGCGGCGGTACGCGGACGGGGTGAAGGAACTGGCGAAGCGCAAGGGCGTGCCGGTGTACGATATCTACTCGCTGATGTTGGACGTGCAGACGCGCGCGAAGGCGGCCGACGCTGGATTCACGATGATCCCGGATGCGGTGCACCCCAGCCCCCCTGGTCAGGCGCTGATGGCCTACGGGCTGCTGAAGGCGCTGGGGTGCGACGAGCCGGCGTCGGGGCTGGAGATCGATGCGACGAGCCGGACGGTGTCGGCGGACCGCTGCGCGGTGGATGATTTGTGGGTGACCGCGGATGCGGTGAGATTCGTGCGCAGGGATGAGGCGCTGCCGACCGACTGCGATCCGGAGGCGGCCGCGGTGTTCGGGTACGCGCCGATCGTGGAGGAGCTGAACCGATATCCGTTCCGGGTGACCGGTCTGCGGAAGGGGCGGTGGCGGCTGACGGTGGAGGGGATGGAGGTGGGGACGTTCACCGCGGAGGCTCTGGCCGAGGGGGTGAACCTGGCGCTGCAGCCGGGGCCGTGGCAGGCGCTGGGGAAGGCGGTGAACGACCTGGCAGCGGAGCAAGAGGAGATCTACCTGCAGAAGCGGGAGTTGGGCGGGGTGTTCGGGTGGATACCGACGCCGCCGCCGGAGGCCGAGGTGGAGAAGCGAGCGCTGATGGATAAGCTTGACGAGGCGACGGCGGCGCGGGATAGGAAGATCGCGGACCTGGTGAGCAACCGGACGTGGGACTGGGACCTGGCGATCGTGCCCTGACCGGGGGAGTGGAGGCGGTGGAAGGCAGGAGAGCGATGAGAGGGGTGTGGCTGCTGACGGCGGTGTTGGCGGCGGCATGGGGGATGGGCGCGGCCGCGCACGCGGGAGAGGCTATGCTCAATCACTCGGACGTCGTATCGTTTGGGCCGGCGAGCCCGGATGTTTATCGGGAGTTCTGGATCACGGTGGTGGAGTGGGGCGGGCACCCGGAAAGCGAGGAGGGGGTGGAGGCCTGGGCGGAGCATCAGGTGCGGCCGGCGCACGAGCTGGGGATTCGGTACGCGGGCGGGGTGGGCATGGTGACGGAGTTCGCGAGCTTCATGCGGCAGTATCCGGAGTGGGAGAAGGCGCTGTGCCGGAATGTGAGGGGGGAGCCGTTCACGGTGCCGTGGCTGTGGGACCACTCGTGGGAGGGGAAGCCGGCCTACTGGTTCTGCACACACGACCCGATGTTTCAGGATTTCCTGAGGAAGCAGGTGGTGATGGCGGCGCGGGCGGGGGTGGACGGGATCCACGTGGACGACCATCTGGGGTCGGCGGCGCCGGCGTGGCTGGACGGATGCTTCTGTGAGGATTGTGTTGCGGGATTCCGGGACTACTTGCGCGAGCATGTCTCGCGGGAGCGGTTGACGGAACTTGGGATCAGCGACCTGGATACGTTTGACTATCGCCAGTACGTCGTCTCGTGGCTGGACGCGCACCCGGGGAGGTGGACGTTCAGTGCGCCGCTGGGGGCGGAGTATCGGACATATCAGTATCGATATGCGACGAAGGTGATGGCGGACCTGAGGGAGGCGGCGGAGAGGGCGGCGGGGCATGCGCTGACGTTCAGCGCGAACGGCGCGCCGCCGTCGCCGACGTCGATCGTGGACTACCAGGTGTTGACGAGCTTCAGCGCGGAGGTGTCGCACGAGGCGCGGCTGGATGACGGGCCTGCTCACGCGTACAAGGTGGCGGCGGCGCTGGGGCGGCCGCTGACGGCGACGGGGGGTGGGCGGGACTGGGCGGCGGTGAAGGCGGGGAATCGGTCGGGGCTGGTGCGGGCGTGGATCGCGCAGGCGTACGCGTTTGGGCAGTTCTTCATGACGCCGCATCACCAGTGGTGCTACACCGAGGAGCTGGGTACGCACTGGTACCGGGGCCCAGCGGAGGACTACGGGCCGATCTATCGGTTCATCCGCGAGCACCGGGGCCTGTTTGATGGGCAAGAGAGCGTTGGGCAGGTGGCCGTGCTGTACAACGCGCGGGCGTGGCGAGATGGGGAGGGGCCGGACCGGGAGATCTCGCGGGCGCTGCTGGAGGGGAACGTGCCGTTCGACATGGTGGTTGCGGGGGACGACTGGGTGCCGGCGAAGCTGACGCGGGAGGCGGTGGCGCGGTATGCGAAAGTGATCGCGCCGGCGGGGACGACGCTGGAGGGAGAGCAGCAGGCCGTGTTGGACGCGCTGCGCGGGGAGGGGCGACTGGTCGAGTGGCGGGGAGGGGAGACGCTGTCGCAGTTGCCGCGGTCGTGGGTGAGGGTGACCGGGGCAGAGAACGTATGGGCCGTGGTGCGCGCGAGGGAGGATGGGAAGAGCGCGGTGGTGCACCTGCTGCCGCGGGAGTACAATGCGGAGACGGACAGGGTGAGTCCGGCGGGGCCGGTTACGGTGAGCATCGACGCGGCGGCGTTTGGGGGGCGGGTATTCCGGAAAGCGACGCTATACGCGGTGGGGAGCGAGCCGGTGACGCTGGAGGTGGCAGTGGAGGGGGGGAGGATGACGTTCACAGCGCCGGGGGTATCGGAATGGGGGATCGTGGAGCTGACGGGGGGAGTGTGATTTTGGGTTGGCGTGAGGTGAGGCAGGAGGCGGGCGGGGGGCCGGGCAACTTGTTGGTCGACGGGCGACGGGGCACGGGAACGGGCGCCCGGGGGTGTGCGGCGGGAAAGTCAGGGAGGGAGGCATGGGAAAGGTTGAAGATGCGGTGCGGTCGGAGATCATGCGGCTGGTGAGGAAAGAGCTGAGGGCAGTGGTGACGCCGCTGGGCCGGGAGGTGCGGGATCTGAAGCGGGGGATGGGGCGGGTGACGCGCGCGGTGGCGACGCTGGAGCGGACGGTTGGGGGGCTGGCGAAGGAGGCGGCGGAGAGGAAGGGGCGGCTGGAGGTCTCGGAGGAGGAGGTGCGACAGTCGCGGATGTCGGGGGGGCTGATCAAGAAGCTGCGGGCGAGGCTGGGGATCACGCAGACGGAGCTGGCGGCGCTGGTGGGGGTGAGCCCGGGGGCGGTGACGCAGTGGGAGACGGGCGTGATCTCACCGCGAGGGCAGAACCGGGCAGCGCTGGTGGCGCTGCGGAAGCTAGGGCGGCGGGACGTAGTGCGTCTGCTGGAGCAGAAGGGGGTTGCGCCGTCGCGCAGGAGGCGGGCGCGGCGGGCGGCGGAGTAGCAGGGGGCAACTGACGAGGGCGGCCAGCAGCGGGCAGCTTCGCAGGGGGGATGGCTCAGAGGACGCGCCAGCCGGGGCCGGGGTCGTGGAAGATGACCTTCAGGCCGGGGTGGGCTTCGGCCAGGAGGGCGGCGAAGCGTCGGAGGCCGAGGTTCTCGCAGGCGGCATGGCTGGTCTCGATGAGCGCGAGGCCGGCGTCCTCGGCGAAGCGCATGGCGTATTCGTCGGTCTCGCCGCAGATGCCGACCTGGGCGCCGTTTTCGACGAGCCGCTGCATGAATGAAATGTTCGTGTAGAGGCCGAGGCCTCCCCAGGGCAGGCCGACGCGAGTGACGTGGCGCTGGGGGTCTCCGGTGACGCGGACGGCGGGCATGCCGGTGGCGCGCTTGGCGCGTTCAACAAGCGCGGCGATCGGGGTGGGCGGGATCGAGAACACGCGTGCGTACCCCTCACCGGAGTGCACGTCGCGCAGGCCGAGCGCGGCCGCGAAGTCGTCGAACACGCAGAGTCTGTCGAGCTTGCCGTGGGCCCGGTAGACGGCGATGCCTCCCTGGTGCATGAGCTCCATGCGCAGGCGGTTGGTGGGCCAGCAGCGCTCGCCGTCGATGGGGGCCGACTGGGGGAAGAACAGGGTCTCGTGACAGACGACGAGGTTGCAGTGCTCGGCGATGGCCTGCCGGAGGGCCGCGGTGGTCGCCATCCAGCAGACCAGCACGCCGGAGACATCGGCCTGGGGGTCGCCGAACTTGAACCCCTCCTCACCGCCGGTTTCGGGCTGTCGGTCCTCCAGCCACTTCATGACCTCGCGCGCGGTCATCGCAGTTCCTCCATGTGGTGGGTCATTTCATCAGGCGGACGGCGACCAGGCCGAGCGGCCGCACGTCGACGGCGAGGCGGCCGTCGGTGATTTGCAGTTCCCGCTGGTCTGTCTCGAGTAGGTCGGTGAGGAAGGCGCGGCGGAACCGCGGAACCTCGAGGACAATCGGGTCGGACCGGCCAGCGGTCTCCCACAGGCGGACGACGACGCCTCCGGCGGTGGGGTCGTCGGCCGGCTTGAGGCAGGTGACGACGGCGCGCGCGGGGTTAACCGATAGGAGGGGGGAGGGCAGCCCGGGGGCTTGGCCTCGGGTGGTCAGCACGGGGGCGGCGACGGCGCGCGCCCAGGCGACGGCGGCCGCCTGGTCGTACGGGCCTGCGTATGCGGAGAGGGCATAGCGGAAGCGGAAGCTCGAGATGCCGTGTTGGTCGCGCACGACCTCCCGGTAGTTCTGGTCGTTGCCGAGCGCCTCGAAGGTTACGCCGCCGAGGTCCAGGCGGAGCGCGAACGCGTCGAGGGGCGCGATCCGAACGCCGCCTGGGCCAGAGCGCGCGATGTCCACAAACCCCTGGACGGCGATGCGGGAGGGGTCCGCGCCCGGGAGCAGGTCGCCCTCCGGCTGCGGGCGAGGGATAACGACGGCGGCGGGGGTTTCGACGCGGAGCACATCGCCGTCTGCGAGCACGGGGAAGAGGTGGCAGAGCCGCTGCTGGGCGTCAGTGACGGGCTTTTCGACGCGGAGGTCGAGGTCGACGCGGTCGAGGTCGGCGTAGATCGTGGCGAAGGTCGTGAGGCGGATGTCCTTGATGGAGGCCGTCATGCGCAGGCGCGCCAGAACCGGCCCGGCGGCGACGACCTCGACGGTCTCCCCGCGGGCGGCGCATTCCTGGCCATCGAAGTAGGTCGTCTCGGCAAGGGAGCGTTCTCCCGCCAGCAGCTCGATGCCTGTGGGCCGGTGAAGCAGCCGCCCGATTGCGCCGGTTGCGGGGTCGGCGGTCAGCTCGTAGAACGGGCCGCAAAGCCGGCCGGGTTCGGCGGACAGCGGGGTGCGAGGGGGCGATGCGGCGCGGGGGCCGAACCGCATTTGCCTGAAGCCCCAGCCCTGCATGTCGGGCACGGTGAAGTAGAGACGGCTAGCGCCGTCTTCCTGGACGACCTGGGAGGGGAGCTCGCGCTCTGCATCCCACACAGCGACGCCATCGGACTCGACTTCCACGGCGACGAGGGCCGGGCGGGGGGCCGTGGGGTTGAAGAGTACGAACCCGTCGTGGGCGGCGACGCCGAGGGCCTGCCAGGCCTGGTCGCAGAGAAGCCGGGAGAGGCGGCCGAAGTCCTGGCACCACGTCCGGCGAAGCTCGGCGTTGACGCGCTGGTTGTCCGGATCGGTGCCATTCCAGGCGTGGTCGCCGAGCATCGCCCAGCACCACTCGGCGCGCTCTCGGTTAGCCCGCGTCTGGTCGGCGAGGTGAGGACTGCGGTCGAGGGCGGTGGCGGCGAGGGCCTCGGCGGCTGCGAAGAGCCGCTCATGGTCGCGCATGGCGGCGGCATAGCTGGCGAGGGAGACGGTCCACAGCTCCCAGGAGTGGCCGAAGCAGCCGCGCGCGACTGGCAGGGTGGGAGCGGCGGCGTCGACGGCATGGCAGAAGGCGGGCAAGGTGGCGTTGACCAGAGCGGCGGCGCGCGCGGGCTGTGCGTTATAGGCGCGAATCGCCTGCGCGAATTCAGGGGCCTGCGCGCCGCTGTGGGGAGAGAGGTCGCCGTGAGTGCCGCTTGCGAGGATTGCGCGGCCGGGGTATCCGGGGCCGAGGTCGCGATAGTGGGCGACCCAGTCCGGGATGCGGCTGGGATCGCGGAGGAGGGCAGCTCCCTGGGTGTAGTTGGACTGCATGCTGGCCCAGCGGTCGAGGATGACGTTGATGCGGCTGCCGTCGGGGCCTTCGTGGGCGAACAGCGGGGGCACTTGCAGCAGGCTGAAGGTGCAGTCGTAGTTGAGGAAGGGGAGGGATAGCCAGCGGATGCCGCAGCCGGCGAGGAGGGTCGGCATGCCCCAGGGCAGGGAGGGGAGCTCGATGTGTTCGGCGACGTCGATGGGCACGCTCCACTCGCGGGCGAGGCGGCGGGCGGGCATGAGGGAGCGGAGCGCGCCCTCGGCGCTCTGGAGGCCCCAGAGGGTGTTACAGAGGAACGGGCTGATGAAGAGGCGGCCTTCGCGCACCCGCGCGACCAGCTCGTCGCGCCGGCCGGGGTAATGCTGGAGGAAGCAGAGAACCTCCTGGGTGACGGCGGCGTTGTAGCGGTTGCGGTTTTCCGGCGGGTCGGAGTCGGTCTGGGCCATCAGGTCGAGGTGTGCGGCCACGATGTCGGCCATTGCGCGGCGCGTCTGGTCCTCGGCGAAGCCCCACGTGTAGTCGGGGCAGTTGTCGTTGGTGATGTAGATGGTCCACTCGGGGCGGCCATCGCGGCAGGCTGGGCGGTCGCTCACAGAAACACCCCCTTGAGGCCGGTGAGCTTGCAGAATGCGCGCAGTTCTGGGGTGACGTGTCCGTAGCCGAGCATCCAGTGGTGGCCGAAGCCTTGCTCGGCGATGGTGTTCAGCAGGTCGCGCACCGGCGGGCGGAGGCGGAGCCTGACCGGGTTTCCCTCGAAGAGCATGGGGGTGACCTCGGCCTCGCCGTGGACGGCGCAGAGGCGATAGGTGCCGCGGCGGCCGACGAGGTTGACGAAGGTGGCGGGGCCGGGTTTGGCGGGGAAGCGCAGGCAGGCGCCGCGGCGCCACAGGCGGACGGGAGCGATCTCGATGTGGGCGGGGTCGGCGGCGAGGGAAGGTGGCGCGCAGCCACAGTGGGAGGTGATGAGGGAGTTCTGGGCGTCGTCGATCTCGAGGATTTCGCCGAAGTGGACGGGCTGGGCGGTGAAGTGATGGAGCAGGAACATGGCGAGCGCGGAGTTCATGTCGCCCTCACAGGCGGCGGGGATTCCGCGCTCGCCGAGGAGCGCGCAGGGGAGGCAGGCGCGCCCTGCGTAGTGGGGATAGCAGCCGATGGCGATCGCGGCGAGGCCGTCGGCCTTTGCCTGCTCGGCGAGGGCAAGGAAGAGGCGGGAGCTGTCCGCGATGTCCTCCGCCTGGCTGTGGACGTGCGCGGGGGCGAGGGCGCGCGCCTGTTGCTCGACGACGGTGGCAGGGAGGGCGGCCGCGCGGGTCTCGATCTCCGACCAATCGTAGTTGACGACCTGCGCGCCGAACAGCCGCGTGATCTCGAGCTCGTCGAAGGCGGCAGGCGTCATGCCGGGGGTGCGGCGCCCGACCATGCCGAGGCGGGCGAACTCAAGGCGGCGCTTGGCTGCCGCGGCCCGGGCGTAAGAGAGGAGGGGGCCATAGGTTGCGGCCTCGTCGGGGCGGCCGTAGAAGACGGCGTGCGGGAGGGCGAGATCGGTGAGCAGGCTGCCGAGCTGATGGGCGCCGACGAGGGAGCCGGATTTGATTCCTGGCACGGCCAGGACAGCGAGGGGCCGCGGGACGCGCCGCAGCAGGGTGAGGGTGAGGTTATCGAAGCTCCAGCAGACGACGACGGCGGCGAGGGCGTCCGGGTCGGCCTGGGCGAGCGCGGCGGCCGCGGCGGCCGCGGTCGCGTCATCGGAGATGAGGCAGGGGGCGGCGACGACGTCGGCTCCGCCTCGCGAGAGGGCCGCCGCGACTGTTTGGAGCAGGGCGTCGGCCTGCTGCCAGCCCTCTTCGGACCGCTCGAGCACTCCGTAGAGACCGATGCGCGGCACAGCCATCGTCGACCGCCTCCAGAGCCCGACCTCGCTTCCTGCGTCCGCGGCCGTTAGACCCCGACTGCCGATTATCCTGCCGGGGCTGTGGTGGGAAGGACGGTCGCGCGGGCCTGCCGAACCCGGCGGCCCAGGTATCTTCAGGGCGGAGGGTTGTGATGGCGATCGCCAGCTATATCTGCAACGGGTTCTGCAAGTCGCCGACGCGGGAGGACAGGAGGCGGGGGTTCAGCGAGCTTCGGTTCTGGAACCCGACGGCGTTTGAGACAAGCGTGGGGATGCGGGTGTACTTTGCGGACCGCGCGCCGGTGGACCTGCCGGAGATCCGCATTGCGCCATGGGACAATCCGCTGCTGGTGTTCCCGGGGCACGACGAAGAGGTGTTCGGCGAGGTTGGGCCGTGGGGGATGCGACTGGTGAGCGCGGTGCCCATCATGGCCGACCACATCCTGATCGCGGGCCATGCGGCAGAGGGGGATCCGATGAAGGGTGACGACGTGCCGCTGGTGCGGCTTGCGGGAGGTTTTTTTGGCCCGAAGGAGCGGACACAGTACGCGGGCGGGGTGGGGGACTGCCTGGCGCGGTGGCACCTGTCCCGGATGTGGTATTTCTCGGACGGCATCATCATCAAGACCGACCCCGAGCGGCCGGCGTTTCCCTTCAGCGAGTTCGAGTGGTATCACATATTGAACCCGGGGCCGCGGGAGGCGCGGGTGGAGATGCACCGGTATCTGAGCGGGGGGAGGCACGATGTGGTGGAACACCGGGTGGGTGCCGAGCGCGTGCTGCTGATCAGCAACTACGACCCGGAGGCGCCGACGGCGGCGTATGGGATCAGGTTCGAATCAACGGAGCCGGTCTGCATCGAGAGCGAGCGCTTCATCTACAGCTACAAGGGTCTGGACGAGTGGGGGTCGCACATCCACTGCCAGCGTCCGGGGCTGCCCGCGCCGCTGTTGTGGTATGAAGCCGCGCTGTGACCGGCCCCTCGGCGGCCGGGCGAGCGAGCCGGGGCACGGGGGCGGCTACGGGGCCTGGACGCGATAGATGTGGACCTGGTAGGGTGCGAAGTCGTCCTCGAAGCGGCCGCCCCAGCAGGGGATTGTGCGATCCTCTCCGAGGACGGTAACCTCGGCGTTGCGGCCGAGTTTGCGGAGTGGGCCGAAGGTGAGGAGGGCGTGGGTTGGGCGGTTGCGCATGCCGATCGCGAAGAGGTAGAGCCAGCCGTCGTGGTGCTTGACCATGATGTCGACGGGGACGAGGGGGTCCTCGCTGGTGGCGGTGGCGGCGTCGGGGAGGGTGGGGGAATTGAGGACGGGGGCGAGCGCGGTGATCTGTGCGTTGAGGGCTTTGACGGCGGCGCTCATGTCGGGGTCTGCGAGCAGGGCGGCCTCGATGAAGTTGGGCTGGAACTGGTGGACGAAGTAGATGATCCCCATGGAGCCGTGGATGATGGACATCCAGACCTCGGAGCGGACCTGGGCGGGGGTGGGCTTGTGGCCGGGGGCGGAGATCTGGGTGCACTCGACGGCATTCCAGACGACCTTGCGGCCCTCGCTCCAGCGGGTGAGGCGGGAGACGCCTTTGCCGACCAGCCAGAGCCAGTCGAGGCCGCCGACCTGCTGGGAGCCGGCCATGGGGTAGATGTCGAAGGAGACGATGTCGGCGCCCTTGAGGTACTCGGGGTAGTCGGAGAGGACGGCCGAGGCGCCCTTGAACTCGTCGTTGGCGACGCCCTGGCCGAGGTTGAGGAGGACGGGGCGGGTTGGGTCGGCGCGGCGCATGCGCTGGTAGTCGGCGATGATGGCGCTGGGGGGGATGGCGGGGTCATAGCCGTCGCGGCCGGGCCTGGCCTGGTAGTTATCGGGCTCGTCGCCGTGCATCCAGCCTGCGATGGTGGGGTCGTCGCGGTGGCGCAGGCCGACGTCGTTCTGGTCGCAGATGACGCGCAGGCCGGCCTGGCGGAGGCGGGCCAACTGGTCGTCGGTGGGGCCCTTCCAGAGGCCGACATAGGTGTTGATGCCGAGGGCGCGATACTCCTGGGCGCGGTCGGGGTCCTGGAGCCAGACGGCGAGGGGGAAGTAGGAGGGATCGGGGGAGGGGCCGTTCTTCCAGGCGCGATAGGGACTCACAGGCGAAGCCTCCTTTGCCGCGGCGGCGGCGAGCGCGGAGCCAGCGATTGCGGCGACGAGACAGAGACGCCAGATGGGGCGCATGCGATGTCCCTCCGGGCGGCGCGTCGGCGTGGGCAGGGGCGGGTGCCGCGCGGGGCGTATGTTCGCCGGAGAGCGCGGGGCCCCTGCGGGAGGCGGCCCCGGGAGATGAGCAGGGATGGCGATGTGTGTAACGCGAAGCCGCCAGAGGACGCTGGGGGCGCTGTCGCACGAGGAGACGGAGGTGGTCCCCTTCGACAGCGTTGGGAGCACGCAGTCGAGTCGGGTTGCTGGGCTTGTGCGGTCGCTGGGCTTGCCGCCGGAGGTGGCGACGTCGTACCTGGAGGGCGACTTCCGGTATGTGGAGTTCGGGTCGCGGGAGGACCGGAGTCGCTTCCGCGAGTACCTGCCGGGGCTGCCGGCGGAAGCGTCGGTTTCGGACTGGGGGGTGGGGAACCTGCCGCTGTGGACGGCCGAGGGGTACGGGGCGGGCAACAAGCGGTTCGAGCCGCTGGCGAGGGTGGACACGATCGCGGGCCTGGAGTCGTACCCGTTCCCTGACCTGGAGGAGGCGTGGAGGCACGCGGGGCTGGAGGCTGCGGTTGGGGCGGCGCGAGGGGAGGGGTATGTGGTGGTGGGGCAGATGTCGCAGACGATCCTGGAGACGGCTTACTGCATGCGAGGGATCGAGCGGCTGTTTGCGGACTTCTACGAGCGGCCTGACTACGTGGATTTTCTGTTCGAGCGAATTGCGGAGCGGCGGCGCTTCCAGGCGCGGCGGTTTGCGGAGGCGGGGGTCGACGTGCTGCGGGTTGGAGATGACATTGCGAACCAGCGGAACCTGCTGGTGGGACCGAAGCTGTACCGCGCGCGGATCAAGCCGTTCCACGCGTCGGTGGTGGCTGCGGCGCGAGCGGTGAACCCGGGGATTCAGGTGCTGTACCACAGCGACGGGAACCTGACGGACCTGCTGGAGGATCTGATTGAGATCGGGGTGACGGCAATCAACCCGGTGCAGCCGGAGTGCATGGACCTGGTGGAGACGAAGCGGCGGTTCGGGGGGGAGCTGACGCTGTGGGGGTGCTGCCCCGTGCAGAGCGTGTATGCCCTGGGGTCGCGGGAGGAGGTGCTGGAGCACGTGCGGCTGCTGCGGGGCCGGTTGGCGGAGGGCGGGGGCCTGGTGGTGCAGTTCTACAACATGCTCTTGACGCCGAAGGTGGAGGAGAACCTGGCGACGTTCTTCAGGGCCTTCCGTGCGGAGCCTGGTGAGGAGCTTGTGAGATGAGGGAGGGGCTTTCTTCGCGCGCGCGCATGCTGGCGGCGCTGGAGTGCCGGAGGGCGGACTACGTGCCGTGCTGTTTCAGTGCGTTCCAGATTCTGCGGCAGCGGTGTGCGGACCAGCGGGAGTTTGTGGACAGGCAACTGGAGATGGGTCTGGACGCGGTGGTGGAGGTGTCGCAGCCGCCGCTGCGGCACGACGGGCGGGTGCAGATCGTGGAGTCGGTGGTGGAGGAGGCGGGGGAGCCGTACCCGATTCTGCGGCGCGATTACATCACGCCCGGGGGGACGCTCCGGGCGGAGGTGGTGCGGACGCCGGACTGGCCGTGGGGTGACCACATCCCGCTGATGGACGACTATGTGATCCCGCGGGCGCGGAAGCTTCCGGTGTGCGGGGAAGAGGACCTGGAGGCGCTGCCGTATGTGCTGGCGGACCCGACGGAGGAGGAGGCGGCGCGACTGGCGGAGGAGTACCGGGCGGCGAAGGAGCTGGCGGCGGAGCGGGACCTGCTGACGATGGCGTGCTATGGGATGGTGGGAGATGCCGCGTGCTGGCTGGCGGGGATCGAGTCGCTGACGATGCATGCGGTCGACCGGCCGGAGTTTGTGAAGCGGCTTCTGGAGATCATCGAGCGATGGAACACGGCGCGGATGGCGCTGATGCTGGAGCAGGGGATCGATCTGCTGGTGAGGCGTGCGTGGTACGAACATGCGGACGTGTGGTCGCCGCGGCTGTTTGAGGAGTTCATCCTGCCGGGGCTGCGGCGAGATGCGGAGCAGGTTCATGCGGCGGGAGCGAAGTTCGGGTACCTGATGAGCTGTTGTTCGCTGCCGCTGGTGGAGATGATGGTGGAGGCGGGGGTGGACGTGCTGCTTGGGGTTGACCCGGCGCAGGACCGGACGATGGACCTGGGTGCGCTGAAGCGCAAGGCGCGGGGGCGGATGTGTTTGTGGGGAGGGGTGTGCGGCTACCTGACGGTGGAGTGCGGGACGCCGGAGGAGGTGCGCCAGCAGGTGCGAGATGCGATAGTGACGCTGGGGCCAGGCGGGGGATTGATCCTGGCTCCGGTGACGAACGTGCGGGAAGACAACGCGCGGGTGTGGCGGAACCTCGAGGCCCTGGTGGAGACGTGGCGCGAGATGCGCCATGCGGTGTAATGGCCCTCGGGCGCGGCCGCGCGGTATGGCCTGAAGATGCGGTATATGAAAGCACGCGGGGGCCCGAGGGCCTTCTGCGGCTGGCCGCGCGGGGCGCCTTGCGCGGCCGGCAGTAATGCACCGTCAGAGAGGGTTTTCGATGGAACGCACCCGGCCGCTGTCGCTGCTGCTCGGTGTCTGTGTGCTGGCTCTTGGGGCCAGGGCGCCGCGGGCCGGCGCCGCGGGCGTCGCGTTCAAGGTGGGCGCGGCGCCGGAGCCGCAGGAGGTGTACACGAAGGTCAACCTGACCGAGCCTTACGACATCGTGGAGGGGTTCACGATCTACCCGTCGCTCACGAGCCCCGATCTTTTCTACTATGTGCCGAAGCCGCGCCTGGCGCGCACGGAGCAGGGGCATCTGGTGTTCCGGCTGCTGAACTATGCGATGGCGGAGAACCGGAACCAGGTGGGGAGTGCGGACGTGGCGGGGGGGTACCTGCAGTTCGACGTGGTGATGTCGCCGACGCCGCAGGAGGAGAAGGCTATCAAGCAGGCGCTTGTGGATCCGCCGAAGCGGTTCGTGTCGAGCAAGCTGAACACCTCGCGCTTTCTGGTGGCGCGGCCGTCGGGGCTGCACCCGTATCAGCAGCAATTCGGGGCTACGGCGAAGCCCAAGAACGTGCGGCTGGCGCCGATCCCGATTCACAATCTGGAGGCGAAGGCGCGCATTCCAGGTGTGTTGGCGGGGGATGTGACGGACACGGGCTGGTACCCGGCGAACGGGGATGCGAGCGGGACGACGACGTTTGCGCTGAACCTGTCGGGGCCGCAGGCGTCGGCGCTGTACCAGGCGATCATGAACCCGTCGGCGGTGGAGCCCTTCAACGTGTTTTTCCGGGGGGAGCTTGGGGGCTACATCAAGTGCAGGGCGAAGCTGACGGTGAAGACGTCGGAGGTGTACAGCTTCATGCAGCAGCAGGAGGGCTCGGCGAGGAAGATTGAGAAGCCGGGCAAGCGGGGGGTGTCTCTGTTCGGGGTGGTGGACGTCGTCCCCGGGAGGGCGGCGTCGACGAGCGTGGAGGAGAGCCAGATAAACAACATCGACGTGTCGCAGGTGTTGAACACGGCGATCAAGATCGAGGGTGATCTGCAGGGATATGACGACGCGCTGATGGCGCTGGGGAAGTATGGGCTGGACCAGGCGATCGCCCGGTTTGGGACGCCGATTTCGCTGGACGAGCTGATTGATCCCAAGCGTGAGCTGAAGGACCCGACGCTGCCGGCGGGGGTGGGGCAGCCGGGGATCTGGGGCTATGCGGTGACGGCGTGGACGGGGGGCGTCCTGCAGCCTGGCAGCAACCCGGGGCGGAAGGCGTACTGGGGGTTTTTCGACCAGAAGACGCTGGATCGGGCGAACTCGGCGTCGTTCACAGTGGACCTGGACAAGCAGATCGCGGTGACGTGGCAGTTTTCGCCGAGTGCGTCGATTTTCGACGACGCGATCGTGCAGGAGATCCAGGAGAACGCGGCGATGTATGCGCAGAAGCTGGCGCTGAACGATCCGTTCTTCGAGAAGCTGGACATCACGTACTCGGCGAACCTGGATTTTGCAGGGGGGCCGTTCAACAAGGTCGTGTTCACGGATGTATTCAAGCTGAAGGACGGCAGCGACTACAGCGTGCCGGGTTTGCTGTTGGAGTCGCAGGACACGCGGGACCCGCAGGGCCGGCTGATCGGCGCGGCGCCGCCGCCGAACCTGCGGTTCAGCGGGCTGCTGCAGGGGAATCTGTACCAGGGGCCGATTGGGGGCTCGTTCAACATTCTCGATCCCTCGGCCCGCCGCGCATCGTATCTTTCCCACAAGTGGCCCACGCACGAGGACGGGTCGACGGTGAAGGGCGTGACTCACCGGTGGAAGTACACGGTGTACTTCCGGCCCAGCGTGACGGACATCGACTTCCCGCCGTCGTGGACGTCGCCGGAGTACATCAACTCCGAGACGGTGCTGACCGCGACGATTCCGCCGAAGGTGGCGGTCTTCACCGTGTCGGCGGATGGGCTGAGCGTGGGGAGTGTGAATGCGGCCCTGGTGAAGGTGAAGTATGTTGCGTCGCTGGCTCACCGCGGCCAGCAGCAGGTGGCGACGATCAAGTCGGCGCAGGTTCGCCCCGGAGGGCCGGACAAGCGGCTGTACTTCTACGACGACGACCCGAAGGTGAACTTGCCGTGCGAATACCAGTACACGATCCTGTACGCGAACCGGCCGCCGTTCACTAGCGAGTGGATCGCGGAGGAGGGAGGGATCATCATTCCGATCGACCCCGCGTACGGGTCGGCCCCGGCGGGAAGCGCGCCGGCAGTCGTCGACGACAGGTTCTGAGAGGCCCCGGGGAGGGGAAAGCTCCCCTCCCCCTTTTTCCGGCACGCCGGGCCCGAGGGAGGTTGGCATGGCAAGGCTCCCGCGCGCGTTGATGGCGCTGCTTTTCGCGGCTCTGGGGGACCCGGCGGTGGCCGCCACGGTCCAACTTGCCCCGAGCCGGGCCGTTGTGAGCGGGATCAAGGAAAAGCCGGCGGCGCCGGCGCCGAAGACGGACTTCTCGCGGATGGACAAGCCCGGCCCGGTGGACAGCCCTGACCCGTATTTCACGCTCAGGCTTGGGGAGGCGGTGATCCAGCGGGACGCGGTGGACCACAGCCTCGCGTATTACCGGCCGCGGTTCCGCCTGGGGAAGCGAGCGGGGACGCCGCTGGCCGAGGGGGTGGGTGAACTGGCGGGGGAGCTGGACGGGTTCCGTTTCCGGTACTACAAGTTTGAATCGGGGGGCAGCCCGAAGTGGGCGGACATGCAGGTTGTGGTGGTGGCGGAGCGGCCGGAGGAGGCGACGCTGGAGAATGTTCAGCAGCGGTGGCCAGAGGTCACGCGGCTGAAGCCGGTGCCGTTTGCGCTGGACGCGGCGGGGGGAATGCGGCTGACGATCCCGTATCCGCCGCGGGCGGTGACGTTCTCGCGGGTCGAGGCGTCGGGCGGGGAGGAGGACCGCAGGTGGTATCTGCTGTCAACCGAGACGCACCCCAGCCCGGGCGATCTGCTGTCGGACAAGGACAACAGCAGCCTGAATGAGGCGAAGGCGAGGGACTTCGCGGCGCTGATCACGTCGGACCTGGCGGACATGCCGTCGTTCCAGCCGGTGCTGGAGGTGCGGGCGACTTACGGGGGATGGCGGGGCGTGTCGCCGCTGGTGCGAGGGATCATGGAGGGGAGGGTGCGGGTGATGCTGCGACCGGCGGCCGAGGCGAGTCCGGCGGAGCGCGGGAGGGGTGCGGCGATCAGGCCGGGCGGGGTCGCGCTCGGGCGGCAGTTGGCCGGCCGGCTCATCGAGCCGGCGCCGAGGGCCTCGAGTGCGGTGCGGCTGGAGCCAGCTCCCGCGGTTGGGATCGAGAAGCGCGTGGTCGCGCGGCCGGAGCTCGTGCAGGTGATCGGCTCGCTGAAGCCGCGGGCGGACATCGACTACACATACTCGGGTTCGCAGGAGATCATCGCGCGGGTTCCGATCACCTATCCGAAGGCGACGACCCCTAACTACGACTACTATTTTCTGTCGGATTCCGGCCGGTTCGGCGGGCCCTACTTCGAGCCGTCCTCGCAGCCGGATCGTCCGCAGCGTGCGGAGGGGCCGGCGGGTTTCAGCGGCTACTGGTATGAGAGCCACTTCCTGGGGCGGCGTCTGGTGTGGGCGGCGCCGAGGGGGCTTCGGCTTGCGTGGGAGGTGGAATCGGGGCTCCGGCCGTCCTGCCGTTTCTCGCTGACGAGCGCGGGTGATGGGCGGCTGACGGCCCACATCTCGTACGACCTTTACCCGGATCTGTCTATGCGCCAGCTGTCGGCGGCGACCGAGGCGATGGCGCGGCGGACGGGGGAGAAGGTGGAGGTGCTGCCGTTCACCGACCTGCTGGATGCCAACCGCATCGCGCTATCGTCGGGAAACCCTACGGTGCAGGCCCTGGTGGCGCAGGGGCGGCTGTCCGTGACCAAGCTGGCGCCTCGGGACGTCTGGGACGCGTGGTTCCGGGTGAATGTGGAGATGCCGGTAGACGACTGGGCTACGTTGACGCTGTTCATGAAGCTGGGGGAGCTTGGGGTGTGGGACTGCGGGGTGCTGACCGGCGCCGGCTCGGGAATGGGGGAGAAGGTCACGTTCGAGCTGAACGGCGATCTGTTGGAGACCATGGGGGGCCCGGTCGTGCCGGCGCTGCGGGGGTATGACGCGCAGGCAGGGAGCTGCGAGGTTGCGGTCGACAACTACGGCCTGCAGCCCCTGGACATCAGGGGGCTGCGGTTTGTGGTGGGAGGCGATCGGCCGGGGAGGGCGGACGTGTGGCTGGAGGGGGAAGCCGTTCACCTGCCGGGCGTGGGGACGGCGTCCTCGTTCGACCAGAGCGAGGGCGCGTCGGGGAGCGTGCAGGCGGTGATCTCGGTGCCGGCTTCGGCGGAGCTGGCGGCGTTGACCGCGGACGGATCACGGAAGGACCTTGGCGTGACGTTCACCAGCGACATGGTGGGCCCATCCACGAGGCCAGAGGACGTGGGCGGGGGCGACCCGGATATTCTGTTCAGCTTTCTGCGTTCGCTGTGCTACCAGTATGTGGGCAGCTCGGAGATCATCCGGGTTCCGGTGGCGCCGGCGGAGCGCAGCCAGTGGTTTGACTACCGCAGCGGGAGCGTCGTGGTTCGGTACCAGGGATTCGTGTACACGGCCGAGCTGGACCTGGCGGGGGCGAACTGGGTGGCGGTGCGCCGACTTCCGCGGGAGGGGGCGTATGCGTCGACGGGCAGGCCCGGGGAGGGGGACGTGCTGGAGTACCGTGCGACGTTCGTGAAGAACGACGGGACCGTGGTCCGGCTGCCGGCGGAGCCGGGTTGGCTGGCCGCGGATGTCTCCGGCATCAACCTCGATATGACGCAGGCGCGGTAGGGACGCGCGGAGGCCCGGGCAGTGGGCTGCCGGTTGGTATCCGGGCGAGCGGGCGCGGGGCGCCGGCGAGGGTGGAAGAAGCTTGCGCCGTCCGTGAAAGCGCTGTCGGGTATGCGGGCGCGCAGGGGGCTTCCGCTGGGCCAGGCCCACTGCCAGTGCAAGTGGGGTCCGGGGGGCGATGGCGCCGGAGGCGCTCAGGGGGGGAAAAGGTTGCCGGGGTTGAGGAGCCGGTAGGGGTCGAAGAGCAACTTGAGCTGGCGCATCTGGGCGATGCCGTCGGGGCCATACATGAGTTCGAGGAAGGGGACTTTGAGTTTTCCGATGCCGTGTTCGGCCGAGACCGATCCCCCCCAGGCGACGACCTGCTGGGCCCAGGTGCGGTAGAGGGCCTTGCCGCGCTCGTAGTCTTCCATGGTGCGGGGCAGGATGTTGACGTGGAGGTGGTTGTCGCTGATGTGGCCGAAGATGACCGACTCGAGGCCGGCCTCGGCCAGGCCGGTGCGGTACATCTGCATGGCGGCGATGAGGTGGGTGTCGGGGACGGACATGTCGGTGCCGAGCTTGGTGAGTTGGGGGAGGTCGCGTTTGCGCTGGGCGATGAGGAGGTTGACGGCCTCCGGGACGGCATGGCGGAAGGCCTTGAGGGGCTCGAGTTCGCGCGGGGTGGTGCCGGCCCAGGTGTCCTCGTCACTGCCGCCGACCGCGGCGAGGGCATCGAGGACCTGGAGCATGGCCTCGTCGACCACATCCTGATCGCTGCCGTGGAACTCGGCGTAGACGGCGCTGTGGAAGTCCGGCCGAAGTGGGGGGATGGCCTCGAAGGCGGGGTTCTGCTCTCTTGCTCGCCGCAGCAGGTCGAGGGCGTCGTGGTCGAAGAACTCGATTGCCACCGGGCGGAGGGAGCCCTCGTCGCCGCGCAGGGTGCGGACGAAGTGGAGGGCGGCGTCCTCGGAGGGGAGGAAGGCAGTGAGGCCAAGGACGACCGCGGGGCGAGGGATCAAGATGAGTTCGGCCTCGGTGACGATGCCCAGGGTGCCCTCCATGCCGATGAAGAGGTCGAGGAGGTCCATGTCGTCGGCGACATAGTATCCGGCGGCGCTTTTGACGGCGGGCTGGGTGTAGGTGGGGAGCCGGCCTGAGATCTGGCGGCCGGAGCTGGTGGTGAGTGAGAAGGAGCGGCCCTGGGCGCGGCGTTCGCCGCGGGCGAGGGAGAGGACCGAGCCATCTGCGAGGACGAGGCGGAGGGAGCGGACCCACTTTCGGGTGGGGCCGTAATGGTGGGACATGGCGCCGGAGGCGTTGCAGGCGACCATGCCGCCGATAGAGGCGGAGGTCTCGGTGGGGTCGGGCGGGAAGAGCCAGCCGCCGGCCTCGACGGCCTTGGCGACATCCTGGAGGAGCGCGCCCGGCTGAACGGTGACGAGGGCCTGGCCTCCCGCGGCATCGGGGCGAACGGGGCCGATGTGGTTCATGCGCTGGAGGTTGAGGATGTGTCCGCCGTGGGGCACCGCGCCGGCGGTGATGCCGGTGCGCGCGCCTTGGGTGGTGATGGAGCCGCCGCGGGCGCGAATTGCATTCACGATCTCAATGACCTGGGCCTCGGTGGTGGGGAAGGAGATGGAGTCGGCGCAGCCGGTGCTGCGGGACTCGTCGCGCAGATAGTCCTCGTATTCCTCGCTCAGGGGGAGGATCAGGTCGGCTGACATACTGTGGGCCCTCGCGGTTGGCTTGCTGGGGTCGGCCGCGGTGAGGCGGGAGGGGCGCGGCCGGCTGCGGGTACACGTTTCGAGTTGCCGGGAGACGGGTCCTCCTTGTGGGGTCAGCCGTCGAGGCGGACGGCGGCGGTGGCTGACGCGCCGGTGATGACATCGGTGACGCGCAGCGTGTACTCGCCGGGCGCGTCGTTGAGGGCCGAGGGCAACACGACGGTTGCGGCGCCGTTGACGAGCACGACGTTTCGGGCGTAGAGGTGGAGGAGGGCGCCGTCCGGGCCGTAGAAGTGGCACCGGACCACGGCGGGGCCGCCGCGGGAGGAGGTGATGGTGAACCGGGGGTGGTCGCCGAGGGAGGCCGCGGCGGGCCCGTCGAGGGTGAGGGTGTTGACGTGGTGGGCCAGGCCGAGCACGAGGGCCCCGCCCATGGGGACAGAGGTGGTGATCGCGTCGGTGCGGCCGAGGCTCTCGCCGGTGCGCGCGTTGGCGACGTGGCAGGCGCGAGGGAGGCGGATGGTGATCTGCTGGAGGGCGATGTCGCCAAGGGCCTGGTCGTGGTAGATGGTGACCCCGTCGCGCCCTTCGGCGGCTCGGGCGTCCGCGGCCTGAGTGACGATGGCAAGGGCTTCCGAGTCGCCCAGGCGATAGCGGACGATCTGGGCTCCGGTGAGGGGCTGTCCGCTGGCGTCAAGCACGCGGACGGCCGGGTTGATATCGAGGTGGGAGAGGATGCCGCCGAGCAGGGCGCGGTAGGCGGCCTCGGCGTCCGGTGGCGGCGGGCCCGCCTCCGGGCCGCGGCGTCGGCGGGCGCGTCGCCCATAGGCGTCGGGGCAGACGTTCAGGTAGATGGCCCATCCCTTGCCGACGGGGTGGGCGACGACGGCATCGGTGTCGGCGATGCGCAGCAGCGCGACGCCGGCGGCGGCTTTGAGAGGCTCGACGGCTTCCAGGTCGTGGAGGGTCTCGCGCTGGAGGCCCCAGGCAGCGCCCTCGTCGGTGACGGCTACAGGGCCGGGGATGGATCCGAGAAGGCGCTGGTTGGAGGGCGGGGTGAGAATGCCAAAGAGGTCGTCGACGGCTGAGTCGTCGCGCCAGGCGCAGTGGTGGTCCATCATGCCGGCGCCGGCATCTGCGATGACGACGCCGCCGCGGCGGGCGAAGGCTGTGATTGCGCGCACCTCGTCGGGGGACAGCGCGACAGACAGGGGCATGAGGAGGACGCGGTAGCGGCCGGATGCGAGGGCGCCCTTCTCGATCTGTTCGGAGGCCAGGAAGTCGAACTGGAGGCCGAGGTCGTTGACGAGTTGGACGAAGCCGTTGCGCGCGCCCGGGAGCTGCCGCAGTTGCTGTTGGTCGCCGCGCTGCGCCTCATAGATGGTGGTGCCGTGCACGGAGGGCATGGAGAAGTGGATGGCGATGCCGTCGTGGAGGCGTTGGGACTCGGCGAAGAGCCGGCCCACGCCCTCGAATCGGAGGGCCTTGAAGGCCTCTGCCATGTCGCGGGCTGATTTGGAGTAAGTGAAGTCGGGGTTGAGGTAGGAGTAGATCCAGAATATGTTGGGATAGAGGACGTTGTGGACGGCGGCGTCCCAGATGGCGCGCTGGACGCCGAGGCCGGCGGAGCCGTAGCCGGTCCAGAAGCCGATCATTGCGCCGGGCTTGGCGAAGGAGCGGTGCAGGTCCCACTGGTTGCCGCCGGCGTAGGAGAGGAAGTCGTCGATGACCTGGTCGAGGCGGTACCAGTCGCAGCCGTTGTAGGCGGTGGTGACCTGGGTGCCGGAGACGGCGATGTGGCCGTCGGGATCGGCGGCGAGGACGCCGTCGCGAACGGTCTGGTAGGCGCGGGCGAAGGCGATTTCCATGTAGGTGCGGTGGTCGGCCCAGGGGGCGAAGCTGCCGGTTGCGGCGGCCTCCTCCGTCGTATAGGGAACAACCGAGTCCCAGTCGGCGAAGCTGGTGTTCCAGGTTTGGTTGAGGGCGTCGAGGGAGCCGTATTGTTGGCGCAGCCAGTTGCGGAAGGCGGAGAGGGTGTGGGGGCTCCAGCAGAAGTCGAAGGGGTCGGTGTAGGAGGTGAGCGATCCCTCGTCGCCGACGAAGTAGTAGTCCATGTTGAAGTGGGCCTTCGCTCTGGCGGAGGCATAGCAGCGGTCGTAGAGGTCGCGCAAGACGGCCTCATCGTCGAAGCAGGGGGTGCGGACGAGGAAGCGCTTGTCCCTGGTGCGGCGATAGAGCTCGACCTTGGTGTTATAGGCGAGGGAGTCGAAGTCTCCGGTGCGCTCATAGTGTGCGATGGCGGCTTCCATGGCTTCGGGGGTGGTGGGGCCGCGGCGGTACCAGTAGACGCCGAAGTAGCTGTTGGGGATGTCGAGCTCGTTGTCGACGCCTTCGGTCCAGGTGGTGCCGGCCTGGACGCCGGCGGCGTTGATGAGCTGAAGGCGGAGGGCGCTGAAGTAGGGGCGGAGGCTGGCGAAGCCGATGCTGGCGCGGTATTCCCGGTCGCGGCGGTGGTCGGGGGCGACATAGGCGGGGGCGGTGCGGGCGCGGTCGAGCACGACGCCGTTGGCATCGAGGAGCTCGACGGTCGCGGATGCGTAGCGCCCGAGGAAGTCGGCGAGCGGGTATTCGAAGGTCGCGTCGGCGACTGCGGGTGTGGTCTGCGAGCAGAGCAATCGCGCGAGGTCGTCCCAGACGCGGAAGCGGAGGCTGAGGCCTGCGAGGTTGCCGTGGGCGCGGGCGACCGCGGAGAGGGTTTGCCCGCGTCTGTAGACATCCTCCTGGAGGCGCAAGCTCGAGAGCGCGGCCGGCTTGGGGAGGTCGAGCGCGGCGGCCGCGAAGTCGAGGGTGGCGCCTGTCTGCGGATCGCGGACGAGGAGGCGGAAGGCGTTGCGTCCGGGGCTGGGCCTGAACCCGGTGTGTGTGATGTGGTTCTGGCCTGGCGCAAGCTGAACCCGGGCGTGGATGCTTCCGATCTCCTGGCCGAACTCGCTGACGCCATCGATCTCCAGATCGACGGGAAGCTGACCTGGCGCGGTGAGCGCGATGTCGACTCCGGTGGGGCTGGCGGTGAATCCCATCACCTGGACCGCGGGGTCGCGCCCGGCGGCCCAGATGATGCAGCGCGCGAGGAGCGCGTACTGATACTCCCAGTAGTCCCAGTTGAGGGCGGGCGGGACTTCCTCGACCGGTTCGGGGAGGAAGCCCTGGTCGACGTATGCGAGGGCGACGACGCGGCCCTT
>Ga0123519_10003484_pt1 | contig 26011 bp, 20 predicted proteins | sample YelNatPaOPRAMG02_FD_87396 | JGI IMG/M metagenome (GOLD analysis project Ga0123519, IMG submission 87396) | Hot spring microbial communities from Yellowstone National Park - Yellowstone National Park OP-RAMG-02 (version 2) | ecosystem: Environmental > Aquatic > Thermal springs > Hot (42-90C) ...
AATTATTTTTAATTAAATATTTCATATATATATCTTGCGAAATGGATTCTTCTTCCATCATTTGAAATTCTTACCAATGGGGCAATTGTAATAGATGGAGATAAAATAAAAGAAGTTGGCTTAAGAAGTAAAATATCAAAAGAAAAGTATCATTTAAATTGATAATTATATCATCCTTTTTTTTTGATATTTTACTTCTTGAGCCAACTTCTTTTATTTTATCTCCATCTATTACAATTGCCCCATTGGTAAGAATTTCAAATGAAGGAAGAAGAATCCATTTCGCAAGATATATATATGACATATTTAATTAAAAATAATTGTAAGCCTTAAATGTAAATTTAATTTTGTAAGTTTTTAATAAATAATTCTTATAACAGCGATTTTGCTCTCAACATAAAAAATATTTTTTAATTAATTTTATCTGAATTTAAAAAACCAAAGAGATTTTGTCTAAAAAAAAATTATTTATTATTGCCAATATTAATCTAATATTTTATAAAACATTTTTCAAAAGCAGAAAGAATATGTAATAAAAAAGCCGTTTTAATATTTTAAAACGGCTTTTAAAGATATATTTTTATTTCTGATTTTTATTTTTTAGTAAGAAAAATATCATCAACAGTATACATAGATCCTTGAACATAATTTCCGCCTGTATAAGCAGGGCATATAAAACCAACTATCATTGTAATATCCTTAAAATCAACACTTGATGCCCATACAGAAAGAGGAATCCATAATTCATGCCATTCACCATCTGGTTTATACCCATAATCTGTAGCTTTAACATAAGTTGGTGTCTGTGTATTTGATGATGCCATTCCTATCCCAATATCAGGCGTATTACCCATTATTGCTATATGAAGTCTTCCATCTTTAAATTCTTCTATTGAAATATTATATGTTTGAAAACCCCAGCCCGACCACGAAGAATTGTTAGTAGTAATCTGATATGCTTTTGAACCTTCAAAATGATCGTAAGGCATCCAGTTTAAATATGTTTTTCTCCCTTCTGCATCAGGCAGATCCCAAATATTTGTAGAAGCAGATATTGTTGTTAATATTGTAATGTTTTCTCTTTCGGTAAATATTGCTGCTATTGAATCAATCTTTTCAACCTGTTTTACATATATTGTAAATGTTTTTTCAAATGTTCCACCATTTCCATCAGAAACTCTAATTTTTAATGTGTATGTACTTTTTGTCGCATAATTTAGTTTGGTTTTTGTGTTAAGATATTTAAGGAATATTTCAAAATCGGTGGTATCGCCACCAACTAAAGCAAAAGTAAATTTATCATTTTTATCCTTATCAACAGCACTCAGTTGTCCTACAGTTGATCCTTCTGGGGCAGTTTCCTCTATTACCGAATCACTTAGAATAATATCTGTTGGTGCACTATTGCAATGAACAACAGTGATAGAAAAAGATTTTTCAAAAGAAGCATTACCATTATCTTTTGCCTGAATTCTTATAGAATATGTTGATTTTATTGTTGCATCTAATATAGTGTTTACAAGAAGAGAATCTCCGCTTATTTTAAAACTTGAATTATTTGTATCTCCATCTCCAGAAACAAGAGAGAATGTAATCTTATCGCCAATATCTTTATCTTCTGCAGTAAGTTTACCAACAAAAGAATTTAAAGAAATAGTATCGGCTATTTCTGTATTACTTAACGAAATAGATGTTGGAGAATGGTTGACATGTATAATTGTAATATTAAACGATTTTTCGTATGTTTCGCCGGCTTTATCTTTTACCTGGACTCTTATAGAATAACTGTTTTTAATATTATAATCAAAAACTTTTTTTGTTTTTAGTGTATCGGTTGATATTTCAAAATCTGCATTGTCATTATCGCCTGTGCCAGAGATTAATGAAAAAGTAAATTCGTCATTTACATCTGCATCAACACAGGAAAAAATGCCAACAAAAGATCCAATAGGAGAGTCTTCCTGAATAGAAGAATTAGATAAATTAATATCTGTTGGTGGCTTGTTTTTGGGAGATTCTGTGGGAGAACATCCCAAAAACTTAAACAAAAAAACACCTAATAAACAGAACAATAATACTTTTTTTAACATAAAGCCCCCTTTTTTAATGTTTTAATATTATAATAAACTATTAAAATTAAATTGTTTCAATATAGGTATAGGCAAAATACTTTGTCAAGAAACTTTATCTTACATTAAGAAAAATATTTAAAATCAAATAATGTAATAGAATTATTAATAATATTTGATCTACAGGATTGGGTAAGCAATGCAAAGCAAAATTTATAAATGTAACACAAGCCCCTTTGCAGTAGAGGTCAAAAAGGTCTTTTATAAATAATTTGGAACAAAATTCATTTTATAATTAAGTAGACAAATTAAATATATTTTTTAAGATATGATAAAGTATAACAGGTTTAAATTCTGTCCAAAGTGTAAAAGTAAAAAAATATTCAATAACAGTGAAAAGTCTTTTATTTGCAAAAATTGTAATTTTGAATATTTTCATAATTGTGCATCTTCTGTGGCTGCAATCATAGAAACAAAAAATGGAATAATTCTCACCAAAAGAAAATTAAATCCTAAAAAAGATTTTCTTGATCTACCCGGTGGATTTACTGATTATAATGAATCTCTGGAAGTTGCACTTAAAAGAGAAGTTAAAGAGGAAATTAATTTAGAAATTTATGATTTGTCTTATTTTGGCTCTTATCCTAATAAATATATTTATAAAAATGTAACCTATTTTACAATTGATTCTGTTTTTATATGTAAAGCAAAATCTTTAAAAGACATAAGAAAAAGCAAAGAAATTGATAATATTCTTTTCTGCCATCCAGAAAAAATTCCTATATTAAAATTAGGCTTTAAATCAACAAAAAAAGCAATTTTGGAATATTTAGATTATTTAAATAATAAAAAATGAATAAATTTATTACAAAATTATTTGAATCTTTATATTCTCTTCGTTACATACTAATTTCTTTTTTAATTATAATAAGCATTCTCTTTTCTTATTCTGATATAACAGACTTTGATTTTATTAGTTACGACGACATTGAATATGTTTCACAAAATCATAATGTTTCAAAAGGAATAACAAAGCAAGGGTTAATTTGGGCTTTTAAATCTTTTTATGCTGCAAACTGGCATCCCATAACATGGATTTCTCACATGATAGATTGCAGTCTATTTGGTCTTAATGCTGGCTTGCATCATTTTATAAACCTGCTTTTTCATATTGCAAATTCTTTATTATTATTATTATTGTTCTGTTATATTACTAAAAATTTTTTTTGCTCTGTATTTATTGCTTTTCTTTTTGCTGTTCATCCTATTCATGTTGAATCTGTTTGCTGGATATCCGAAAGAAAAGATGTATTGAGTACTTTCTTCTTTTTATTAACTTTAATATTTTATTCAAAATACATTTATTCAAAAAAAATTTTTTACTACATAACTTCGGTTCTTCTTTTTGCTTTGGGCTTAATGGCTAAGCCGATGATTGTTTCTTTACCTTTTATTTTATTATTATTAGATTTTTGGCCACTTAAAAGATTTATATCAAATGATAATAAATTAGTAATATTTCAGCCTTTATTAAAAAGGATATTATTAGAAAAGCTTGCTTTTTTTATACTCACTATAATTTCTTGTATATTAACATTACTTGCACAATACCAAGGCAATGCCATTAGAACATTTGAAGAAATTCCTTTTCTTATAAGAATAACTAATGCTATTTATTCATACTTTGTTTATTTCCAGAAAATGCTTTTTCCTGTTGATTTAATAGTATTTTATCCACACCCCGCAAAGCATCCAGATTTATTTAAAATTATTATTAGTTTAACATTTATTATTCTTTTTTCTATTTTGTCCTTTTTACTTATTAAAAAGAAGCCTTATTTTTTTACTGGTTGGTTTTGGTATATTATAACATTATTTCCTGTAATTGGAATCGTACAGGTTGGAACTCAGGCTTTTGCAGATAGATATTCTTATATTCCATTAACAGGGCTTTTTATAATTTTTGCCTGGATTTTTTATGATTTTTATAGGAAAAACATAATTGCAAAAAAAGTTATTCTATTTGCTTTAATAGGAATAATTATACTACTAATATTTAAAACAAAAACTCAGGCAGGTTATTGGAGAAACGATTTAACTCTTGCCAATAATGCTCTTTCTACATCAAAAAACAATTCCTTTGCCTATTTTTTAAAAGGAAACTATTATCTAAGAAAACAAAATCTTGAAGATGCTCATTTATGTTTTTATAAATCACTTCTTTTAGACACATCATTAACAGAAGCCAAGTTAAATATTGGATGGATATATTTACAAAAAAGAAAATATGATATAGCAATAGATATTTTTAAAGAAGTAATATCAAAAGAACCAAAAAATGTTCTTGCACACTATAATCTTGCAACAGCATATAAGCAAAAGGGGGATTTTATATCTGCAATAAAATATTTTTCCCATACTGTTTATTTAGATTCGGCATTTACCTTGGCTCTCTACAATTTAGGTATGTGTTACGCATTAATTGGAAATTATAATAATTGTATCAATATTATAATTACTGCATTAAAAAAAGAGCCAACAAATTCAGAATTTATGTTTTTGCTTGCAAATTGCCTTTACATGCAAAAAAAATTTAAAGAAGCAATACAATGGTACGAAAAAGCAATAAAATTAAAACCCGATTTTTTAGAAGCAAAAAAAAGAGCAGGCATGGCTTATGATTCTTTGCTTAAAAATAGTCAAGTTAAAAGCAATTCAAACCAATTAAATTTTCTTAATACCAAACAGAAGTAGCTGTTAATGAATAATAATATTTTTAAAAAGAGAATTATTAAATATATAATTATATTTTTACTAAGCTTATGTATAATTCTTTCTTACTGGGAAATAGACAAATGCAGCTTTGTTAGTATAGATGATTATCAATATATTTTAAACAATCAACACATTAAAAATGGTTTTACAAAAGAATCTGTTTTATGGGCATTTAAATCTTTTTATGCTGCAAACTGGCATCCCATAACATGGTTTTCTCATATTTTAGATTATAATTTTTATAATAATAAGCCACAGGGACATCATCTTACAAATCTTGTTTTACATATTTTTAACACCATTCTTTTATTTGTTTTTTTGCAAATTGCTACAAGAAATATATGGAAAAGTGCTTTTGTTACTGCTTTGTTTGGGCTTCATCCACTTCATGTAGAATCTGTTGCATGGGTTTCTGAAAGAAAAGATTTATTATGTACTTTTTTTATGTTTTTGGCTTTAATTTTTTACTACAAATATTCAAATAAAAAAGAACATAAATATTATTTATTATCTTTTATTTCTTTTGCTTTTGGGCTAATGAGTAAGCCAATGATTGTTACGCTTCCAGTTTTGTTTTTAATTTTAGATTTTTGGCCTTTAAAAAGATTTGGAAAAAAATTAACAAAAAAAGAAATCTCCTTTTTATTCATAGAAAAGATCCCTTTTTTTATTCTTTCTGGTTTTTCTTCTGTTATAACTATTTTAGCTCAACATCATGGCAGTGCAATTGCAAATATAATAGAATTTCCTATTATTTTAAGGATTCAAAATGCAATTATATCTTACTGCCTATATCTTTGGAAAATGGTTTTTCCAAAAGATTTATGTTTTTATTATCCGCTATTTTTAAATCAGATTTCCTTTTTAAAATTTATTCTTTGTTTAATATTTTTAATTATTATTTCTTTCTTGGCAATTATTCTTATCAAGAGGAAACCTTTTTTATTTAGTGGATGGTTATGGTATCTTGTTTCTCTTTTACCAGTAATTGGAATTATTCAGGTTGGTTCGCAGGCAATGGCAGATCGTTATACTTATATCCCGTCAATTGGAGTCTTTATTGTTTTTGCATATTTTTTAGAAAACCTGTCTTTAAAACATAAGTTTATAAAATATTTGATTGTTATTTTATCTATTATGAGTATTTTTTATCTCTCCTTTTTAACAAAAAATCAATTAAAATATTGGAAAAATGATCTTAATCTTTCGGAACATGCATTATCTGTTACAAAAAATAATTTTGTTGCTTTATCTATAAAAGGTAATGTGCTTATGGAATTAAAAAAGTATGACGAGGCATTAGACTTTTTTAAAAAATCTTTAGACATACAACCGGCACAACCTTCACCAAAACTAAATATAGGATTAATCTATTTAAGAAAAAATATGCCCTTAGAATCTCTAAAATATTTTAACGAACTCATTCAAAATGATTCAGAAAATACTGTTGCATTTTTAAATGCCGGAATTGCATATAGCAAACTTGGAGATTATGATTCTTCTATAAAATGTTTTTTATATGCAATAAAAAAAGATTCCCTTTTTGCTTCTGCTTATCATAATCTTGGTATTACCTATGGGGTGATAAAAGATTATGATAATTGTCAGAAATATATAAAAAAATCAATACAGCTTAATCCTAAAGATGTTGTTGGATATTATTCTCTGGGGCAATGCTGTTTTTATGCAAATAAAATAAACGAGGCAATAAGTTGGCTTAAAAAATCTCTTTCTTTATATTATGATTTTGTAGAATGTCATAGACTCTTATCAAAAGCCTATGAGAAAAATAACAATTTAGAACTCTCAAAAAAACATCTTTCTATTGCGGATTCTATTGAAAATTTAAACAAGTCATCTAAAAATTAGAATTATAATATATAAAAAAATGAAAATAAACATTATTAAAAATAATCAACATCCTTTAATAGTTCTTATTATTTTTGTTTGCATTCTTTTTGTTTATCTGCCTGTTAAAGACTTTCCTTTTATCAATTATGATGATGATGAATATGTATACAACAACTCTTTTGTTTTAAAAGGGCTAACCCTAAAAGGTATTATTTGGGCTTTTTCGTCTTTTGATGCTGCAAACTGGCATCCTTTAACATGGATTTCGCTAATGATAGACAGAGAAATTTACAAAGATGATGCCGGAGGATTTCATTTAACAAATATTTTTTTGCATATATTAAATACAATATTATTGTTTTTAATATTAGCTAAAGTAACCAAAAAAACATTAAACTGTGCTTTTGTTGCTTTTCTTTTTGGTATTCATCCAATACATGTAGAATCGGTTGTTTGGATTTCTGAGCGCAAAGATTTATTGAGTGCTCTTTTTATGTTTTTATGTATAAGCGTTTATATTGAATATGTAAACAAAAAGTCTTTTTCTTTATATTTTAGATCTTTTATATATTTTTTATGCGGGCTTATGTGTAAGCCTATGATTATTACTCTTCCAATTTTGCTTTTGTTTATTGACTACTGGCCATTAAAAAGATTTGATCAGAAAAGTAAAAAAATTATCACAAATGCCTTTGTAGAAAAGATTCCATTTTTTGCATTATCGTTAATTGTATCTTTTATTACTATTTATGCACAAAAAAAATCTTTTGCTATAATTAATTTTCCTTTAAATGTAAAAATTACTAATGTTTTTTTTGCTTATTGTCAATACCTTTATAATATTTTCTATCCTTTTAATCTTGCTTTTTTTTATCCTTTCCCCAAGTATTTAAATATTTCTTTGTTTGTCTTTTGTATAATAATTATTGTTTTTATATCTATTTTGGCGATATTATTAAAATCAAAAATAAAATGGTTTTTTACAGGCTGGTTTTGGTACATTATATCGTTGATTCCGGTAATTGGAATAATTAGGGCAGGCTCTTTATGGATTGCAGATAGATATACTTATATTCCTTCTATTGGTATTTTTATTATTTTTTCTTGGATTTTATCTTTTTGGATAAAAAAAAGGGTGTTTTCATATTTAATAGGTTTTAGTTGTTTTTTTATAATAATTTTTCTTTCTTTTCTTACTATAAGACAAATTTCATACTGGCAATCCAGTGAAAAATTATTTAAAAGAGCAATTCAAGTAACAAAAAATAACTTTATTGCTCATAACAATCTTGGATTTGTCTTTTTTCATAATAACAAACCAGACAGCGCATTATATAACTTTTTTAAAGCAGTAAATATTTTTCCGGATTTTTCTATTGCAAATTATAATATAGGAAATATTTATTTAAAGCAAAACCAGCCTCAAAAAGCGTTGCCTTTTTTAAAAAAAGCAATAGAATCTGATTCTAATTATAATAAAGCATATATTTTAACAGGTGATGTTTATAATTATTTAAGCAACGATTCATTAGCAATTTATTATTACCAAAAGTCTATGTTACTTGACAGGAATTACTTTTTACCCTATTTAAAAATTGGAACAATTTTTTATAATAAAAATATGCTTGATAGTTCAATTTTATATTTAAAACAGTCTATTAAAAGAAATCCCTTTTCTGTAGATGCTCATTTTTTATTGGGATGTTGTTATCTTAAATACAATATTAAAGATAGTGCAAACCACTATTTTTTCAAAGCCGTTAATTTGGATCCAGTTTCTTATTTGTTAAATCTCTCTATAGCAAAAGAATATTTTAATGCAGGATTTTTAAATTATGCATTATATATGATTACAAGAGCACAAAGACTTTCTTCAAAAGAGCTAGAAACATATCATATCAGAACAAATATTTTTCTTTTGAAAAACATGCCCGATTCTGCTTTTGCCGAATGTAAAAAAATATTAAAAATTAATTCTAACGATTCTTTGGCTAATTTGGTATTAAAGAAGTTTAATAAAAATCTTATGAATAAAATAAATTTAAATTAGATATTAAAAATAAATCTAATTTATTCTGGTGCTTCTTTGGGTTGTATTCCAACAATTAGTTGCTACGTTCCTATATCAATCAATACTTTTCATATTGACCAGGCAATTAACTCAAGCGACTCTATTGTAATTCATAAATCGGTTTCAGATACAATAAGTGGAACTATTAGGGAAAGACGTGGCAATACTTTTTCTTACGCAATTTTCAATACATTGATTTTCAGCATGTTACTATCACCGGCGGTCAACCCTTTTTAGCCGATGGTTTAGAAGAAATAGTATTAGATTTCCGAATGAAAGGTAAGGGAATAACTATTATATCAAATGGGACGGCTGCAAAACAATCTAACTACCAAATGTTTGCCTTCCTTTTTGTGTTATTAATCCAAAGGAATTTCCGAATATTCAAATTTCTTCATGTGGTTCTGATATAACAAAACGGCCTGTTACTATTGATTCGCTTGGAAACATGCGAATGTGCAATCATTCTCCTTTGGTTGTTGGAAATATTCATTCTCAATCTGTCAATTCTATTCTGAATTCTGAATATTCAAAAGCGTGGTATACTATGCGTGCCAAATATTGTTCCAAATGTAATCAATGGTCAAAATGCAGAGGCGGATGCAGAGCTGCTTCCGAACAAATGGGCAATACAATTGAAAAAGAAGACCCGATAATAGAATTTATGAATCTAAAAAGATAAAAACAATCAAAAATAATAATCATTTGTTTTGATTTATAATTTTTTGATAACTCTCCAATGGTTGAATCCCTATTAAAGAAGCTATAATAGATTTATTTTTAACAAATACAATATGAGGAATATGTTGAGTTGAGAAAATATTTCTAACTTCTGGAACATGGTTTATATCAATTTTATAAAATTTCACTTTATCTTTATTGTCTAAAGAAAGCTTTTCTATTGTAGGCGAAATAATTCTGCATGGAGAACACCATTGTGCATAAATATCAAAACAAATTAAAGAATCTTTGGAATTTTCTAAAATTAAACCTAATTCTTTAAGATTTGATATAGATGATATTTGAGATTTATTTTGTGAATTGTTACAACCTAAAAAAATTAAATAAATAATTAAAATAATTTTATACTTCATGCCAATTTTTCTTTCTATTTTATTAAGAAAACATTTACAATGATTACGCTAATATTTAACTAAAAATTTTAGGTTTTTGTATTAATGAGATAAAAGTTTATTTTAAAAGACTAAAATAAAAATAGTAGAAATTAGAAAATAAATTTATTTTTTAATTGATTTAAATGAATATATGGGTATTAAATTTTTTAATATTTTTTTATTTGAACTTTTAATATGCAAGATACGACTATCAAAATTGAGAATAAAATTTTAATTATTTTGAAAAAAAATATATGTCACCATTATCTTGAGAGGTAAGCCGTGGAAAAGGAAAAGAGAATAGGAGAGAAGGGAAGGATGAATAAGTTATTAGTAGTTATAATGATATTGATAATGTTTATGGTTAGGGGTGTAATGAGTTTAGAGGGGAGCGGAGGATATGATGCGCCATATTTTCAGGCGGATTATATACAGGATTTGAGTGAGTGGAGTAGTGGTATAGTTAATCCTGCGTTGTTGTATAGAGTAAACCAGTTTAGGTGTGAGTTGGGTATGTATAGGTGGGGAGTAGATGGGGATTTGAGTACGAGTGCATTGGGATATCAGGAGGCTAGTTTTTTGTTTCCATTGAGGTTGAATCATACGTTGGGTGTATCGTGGATAGGTACGAGTGCGAGTATAAAGAGGACGACGATAGATGCAAATGATTTGTCGAATACGATAAGGGATTTGGGGTTGAGTAATTTTGGAGATAACTGGTTTATAGGGCATTATAGTTGGCGTTTGATGTCTTGGTTGGTGTTAGGGGCGAATGTTAAGATGAGGTATCAGAATCAGTTTGACAGTACGCAGCAGTTGGGTTTGGGATTGGATTTGGGTATATATGTGAATCCATTGGATCATTATCGTTTAGGGGATTTGGGTATTAGTTTGAATTTTCAGGATATAGTTCCGTCTATTATGTTGGTTAAGTTGAGTGAACGAGCGAGTGAGCAGATGGGTGTAAGCAGGTTGAGGTGTGGAATTAGGTATGGGATATTGAATGATAGATTGATAATGGATGGGGAGTTGGTGATAGACAATGCGTTGGCGGAGATATGGAAGTGGCGAATGAAGGCGGATACATTGATAAGGGTAGGTAGTTTGGGGGATACAGTTAAGGAGGCTACATATGCGACGTTGTTAGACAAGGCATATAGGGGTAGTTTGCATTTTAGGTGGCAGTTTATCCCGCAGGTTTGGTTGAAGTGTGGATGGAGCAACAATGCGATACCGTATGTTGGATTTAATTTTAATTTTATATATTTGTTGCCTGAGATGATAAATTACATGAATTATGATTTTCATTTGGGGTATAGTTTTTTGGAGAATGAACGTGGATTTACGATGATGCATAAGATATCTACGGATTTTGGTCCTACGAGGGAGCAGAGGGAGTCGAAGCGATTATATGACATGTTGATATTGGCGCCGATGGATGCGTATAATGAGGCGATGAGGTTATATTTGGCTGGGAAGTATTGGGAGGCGGCGTTTGCGTTTGGGAAGGTATTGTCGTTGTATCCGAATTTTTATTTGAATGACAAGGCGTCGTATTATATGGGTGACAGTTACAAGAGGTTATATATGAATCGTGCGGCACGAGAGGTATTTAAGAGTGCGTTGGAGGAGTATACGACGTCGGAGATGAGGTCTAAGTATTTGTATGGATTGGAGAGTATAGATTATCGAGAGGGGAAGTATGATGATGCGTTGAAGAATCATGCGTTTATAGTGAATTTGTATGGTGAGAGTGATATAAGGCCGGAGGCAGATTATATAGCGGGAGAGGTACATTTTTTGAGGAAGAATTATAGTGCAGCGGAGCAGTTGTTGAGCAGGATAAAGCGAGGTAGTATGAGTTATTTGTATGCGCAGTATACGTTGGCGGTGATAAATATAGAGAATAAGCGGATAGATGCGGCGGTAGAGAATTTGCGGAGAATAATAGAGGATACGACGTCTGATGCAGGTGTAAGGATGTTGCAGGATGCGGCGAATGTTAAGTTAGGGCATTTGTATTATGAGCAGGTGGAGTTGAGGAAGGCAGTGGAGGCATATAAGAGGGTGAGTGAGGGTTCTAGTTATGGAGATGAGGCGTTATTGGGGATATCATGGTCTTGGATAAAGGTTAATCAGCCGGCGATGGGATTGCAGGCGATAGAGAGGTTGATAAGCATGCATCCTACGTCGCCACTTATACCGGAGGCATATTTGGTTAGGGGTTATGGATTGATGTTGCAGAGGAAGTTTAATGAGGCAGTAGTGTCACTGGAGAAGTGTTTGGAGATGTGCAAGGGTAAGTTTGTGACAGATGCGGATTTGGCGGTGCGGCAGGAGAAGTTTAATAAGGTATTGAGTGAATTTGAGCCAATTGGAGATAAGATACGTAAGAATGCGTTGAGGAAGCCGACAGACAGGTCAATAGAGGAGCGTGCGGGATATAAGGCGGAGTATGATAAGTTTTCTAAGGAGAACAGGGAGTTTTTTGATTATGTGTTGTTGGCGCAGTCGCATAAGAGGTTTTTTATGAGGAAGGAGCAGATAATATCGGATGCAGAGTATGCGCTTGCTAAGGCAACGAGCATGATGAAGGCAGCAGGTCAGATAAGAGAGATAGAGAAGTCAAAGAAAGAAGAACAAAAGATTGATGAAGAAATAGAAAAACTCAAAAAACAACTTGGAAAATAAAAAAAAATAATAAAGGCTGTTTATGTATAAAATAAAAGAGAATGCAAATAAACGTCAGGGGGTTCTATGAGGTTTTGTGCTCAATTAATGATGCTGGGAATTATTGCTTATTCTTCTTTAGTTTTTGCATTGCCTAAGAAGATAATCGTTCCAAACAATTTTGCTACTATTCAAAAAGCCATAGATGAAGCAGAAGATGGAGATACAGTTTTTGTAAAGAATGGTATTTACAAAGAAAATATCATAATGAGGGAAAATATATTTCTTATTGGTGAAGATGTAGAAAAAACAATATTAAGGGGAAAAAGAGACAAGCCAGTCATAGATGGTGCCAACCGATGTGTAATAAGAAATTTTACTATAGAACAAGGAACCACAGGAATTTTATGTAAAAATACCAATCCTTTAATTGAACATAATATTATAAAAGACAACAGAACAGGAATTCATGCGCTAATATCTTTGCCAGAAATAAGAAACAATATTATTTATGGAAATGAGTGGACTGGCATTTTTTGTGAATTAATATCAAGTTCGCAAAGAACATCAATAGACCATAATTTTATTGGAGAAAACAATTATTGTGGAATAATGCTTTCACGTAAGAGTGAGGTTCTTATTCAAAACAATATTTTATATAAAAACAAACAATATGGAATATATGTGAATCAGGATTCAAGAAAATCCAGAATAATATATAACGATTTTTTTGGTAATCGTCATTCTTATAATATGTATGCTGTAGTAAATGAAACAAATATTGCAAAAGATCCGCTGGTTAAAATTACGGGCACAATTCAATCTTTTGGTTTTCAGCATTTTGGAGGCAAAAATTATCCGCTTTCGGGTCTTGGAAAAGATGGCTCCGATATAGGCCCAATGTCTGAAGATGCACTTAAGGGAATAAGGGTAGATTCAGATGGTGATGGTATTCCAGACAACGAAGATCAATGCCCCGACATGCCCGAAGATTTTGATGGATATATGGATAACGATGGCTGCCCCGATTACGATAACGATGGTGATGGAATATACGATGCTTCCGACAGATGTCCTAATGACCCAGAAGATTATGATGGCTTTCAGGACGAAGATGGATGCTCCGATCCCGACAATGATGGCGATGGAATACCCGATAAATTTGACAAGTGCCCCAATACTCCAGAAGATAAAAACGGCTTTCAGGACGATGATGGTTGTCCCGACGGTGGAAGTTCTCAAGGTAAGCAGAGTCAAACTCAAAGTTTATCTTCACAAAAAAGCGAAAAAACTTTAGAACAACCAGCTTTAAAAGATACTGTTAAGGAATCAGAAAAGAGTGTAAAAACAAAAAAAAGGTAATATAAAATATTTTAAAGAATTTTAATTTGAAGAATAAATAAAAAACTCTCATTCATCATAATACAATATGTGGGTTCATTTTTTAATATCAGTTATATATTTTTTTATTTTTTGGGAAAAATTTTTAGAAAATTTTATAACAAAAGGATATCTGTCTTGAGAGGTTATAACTTTTGCGCTTTGATAGTTATCGCAGGAAAAAAGAATTTTTAAAACAATCTTGTTATCTTTCACAAAAGAAAGACATGAATTATACTTTATATTTTTACCACATCCTCTTAATTCTTTTCTTTTTAAAACCATTGCTTGGGCATAATTAAAAACAGAATCAATATTTTCACGTAACTCTGCATATAATGAATTAGGAAGAATAATAATGCATGAATCAAAATTTCCATTAGAATTAGGCTGCCATATAAAAAGAAAAGCGCTGTCTATTTGCAGAGGAAATGTAGGACCTCCGCCAGAAGTAACAACAACATCACTGTAACATGGGTTTAAAAATAAAGTCGGAATACTTGCTATAAATATCCAAAAGGAAATTATTGATTTTCTTTTTGGAAAACACCACACCACCATTCATTTTCCTTAAAATCTTTTTTAAGAATAAAATTTATATTATTAAGTTCTGTTATTATTTGATTCTTTTCTTCTAAAAGAATACCCGACCAAATTAAAGTTCCATTGAGTCTAATTAATTTTGATATTTGTTTACATAGAGGATAACCTTCCGAATAGATCATGTTCATTACTATGATGTCAAAAAAATTGTCTTTCTTTATTGAATCTATGGTACCTATAATAAAAGAAAGAGATGAACTGGAAGGATTTTTTCTTTTATTTTCTGTAATATTGGAAAGACATGATGGATCAATATCTATCCCTATTGATTTATGAACACCAATTTTATCTGCTACAAAGCATAAAATACCGGTCCCGGTCCCTATGTCAAGAACATTAGGTTTATAGTTGAATTGCCTAATAGTATTTATTAGAGCCTTGCAGGCTAATCTTGTTGATTCATGATGCCCGGTTCCAAAAGCAGTCTTGGGCTCTATTTTTATCCATGTTTTATATTGGTTTTTGGGTGGCATAAGCCATGAGGGCGATACCCATATATTTTTAAATATTTCTATAGGTTTTATTGATTTTTTCCATTTTTCATTCCAGTCCTGATCTAAAACAGAAGATATATGGATAGGGCCACAAGGATTAAGACCCATAAGATGAAATTCGGCGCTATGCAAAGCAAAAGTAGAAGAAAAGTAACATTTGAGTCTTATATGCCCATTTATTTGTTGCTCTTCACATCCCAACATATCCATTGCATATAAAACAGCCTGTGCCTTTTCATAAGATTGTGGGGTAATATCACATATTAGACAATACATATTTTACATTTTGTCCTTTTGTTATTAATATATCAATTATTATTTCAATTTGCTGTGATAAATATCACTAAATGATTTTTTATAAAAAATTACTTGTGTAAAAACGACAAAAAATATTAAGAATTGTTAAAATGCAGTATTTAAATTTTAGTAACTTATTTATTTAAAAATATATTAGTTAAAATAAAAAAGAAATTGTATCAATAAGATAGGTCTTTTTATCTATAATATTTAAAATAGATTTTGCTTATAAATTTTATTTAGGTATATATTTTAAATAAAATAATGATTATAAAAATAAAATTATTATTATTTGTTAATTTTAAAACAATCATTAATAATATCTACAAGATATATCCCAAAAGCAGAACGCGTTAGCATTATTATAATCTATAGTGAACAAAATTTATTTCTAATGAATAATTTGGGTTAAAATATTCCCAAAAACAATTGCAAAATAGCTATCATGCTAAATCGCGTTAGTATATAAATAAATATGCATTGAATTTAAATAAAAATATGTGTATATTGTTATATATAATAATATAGCTTATTTATTATTGAGGAATTATATCAACAACTTTACGGCCTTTTGAGACCATTCTGTATTTAACGACGCCGTTTTGCAGGGCAAAAAGAGTATCATTTTTCCCTATACCAACATTTTTTCCGGGATGTATTGCCGTTCCTCTTTGGCAAACAAGGATATTTCCCGTTTTTACAATTTCGCCGTCAAACTTTTTTACCCCAAGATATTTGGGATTACTATCCCTTCCGTTTACAGAACTGCTACCACCTTTTTTGTGAGCCATAAAAATAATCCTTTTTTATTTAAAAAATTAAGCAGAAATAGAAGTAATTTGAAGTTTAGTGTGTTGTTGACGATGTCCAAATCTCTTTTGATAGTTTTTTCTTCTCTTATGTTTAATGATATATATCTTTTCTCCCTTGATGTGGTCTATTATTTTTGCTTTTACTTCTGCTCCATCAACATACGGAGAGCCAATTTTAACATTTGCTCCATCTCCTACCATTAATATTTTTTTTATAGAAATTTCGCTTCCTTTTTCTTCCTGCATTTTAGGAACAGTTATAGTATCTCCTTCCGATACTTTAAACTGAAATCCGTCTTGTTCTATTATTGAAAACATTTTTATAACTCCCAGAATTTCTAAAACCTATTAATTTTATATTTCTAAAGTTTTAGAAATATACATTGTTGCTATTAAATTTTGCAATAATATTAATGGATATCTAATAAAAAAGAATAAAGCTTTTGGGCGAGTAAAATATTCTGTTCATATTAAAGATAGAGCATAAAACAGATTTTTTCTAAAAGATTATTATTTGTTAGTATTTTTAACAAAATATAATTTTAATTGAATAATATTCATTTTATTTTTACTTATGAAAATTCTTTTTTTTAATCCATGTGGTTTCTCGTTAAATAACGAGTCAAGAAGACTCCATAATCTTGCCTGTGTTATGCCTCCAATGGGACTTGCTTATTGTGCAAGTGTTCTTCGTAATTTTGGCTACGAAGTCAAGATATTTGATGCTTCTTTGGAAATTGAAATAGATAACAACGAATGGGTAAAAAGAATTTTAGATTTTAATCCCGATATTTTAGGCATTACTGCAATTACATCTTCTTTTTTTAACGGATATGAAATTGCAGAAAAGATAAAACACAAAAAAGACAGCATAAAGGTTGTTTTTGGTGGTGTTCATGTTTCATGGGGGAAAGAGATAATACTTAAAGAATATCCTGCAATAGACTTTGTAATAGCAGGAGAAGGTGAATATTCTATGCTAAAACTTGCCAAACAAGAACCTTATTCCCAAATAGAAGGTCTTTATTATAGAGATGGAAACGAAATCAAACATGGTCCAGATATGACTTTATGCGAAATGGACAAATTACCTTTTCCCGCCTACGACTTGCTTTATGGTTTTCCTAAGAAATATCAAATGCCACTTTTTTCTTATAAAAAATATCCCGGAGCGAATATAATTTCTTCACGTGGATGTATTTATCAATGCTCTTATTGCGACAGATCTGTATTTGGAAAAGGATTTAGATTTAACAGCCCAGAATATACATTTGAATTATGCAAATATCTTTACAAAAATTTTGGAATAAGGCACATAAATTTTTATGATGATTTATTTACTGTAAATAGAGAACGCGTTGCCAGATTATGTGAATTGATTTCTAAAAATAAACTTAATATAAATTTTAATTGTATTGTAAGATTAGGTCATATAGATGATGAGCTTATAAGACTTTTAAAAAATGCAGGTTGCTTTATGGTTAATGTTGGAATAGAATCGGGAGATCAGGAAATTCTTAACAGGCATAAAGCCGGTTTAACTTTAGAAACAATTAAAAGAGATATAAAAAAGCTAACAGATGCTGGGCTATACGTTAAAGGACTTTTTATGATGGGATTTCCGGGTGAAACAGAAGATTCAATTAAAAAAACAATGGATTTTGCTTTATCTCTTCCATTAAAAGATGCCAATATTACAGCTTTTACTCCTTTTCCCGGCGCACCCATTACATCTAAAATTAGCGAATTAGGAGAATTTGATTCAGATTGGAGAAAAATGGATTGTGAAAATTTTGTGTTTATTCCAAAAGAAATAGGCTCAAAGGAAAAACTTGAATATTATTATAAGAAGTTTATAAAAAGTTTTTATCAAAGAAAATATATGAGAAAAATATATGCAAAAATGCTGCTAGAATGTCCACATAGTTATTACAGAATTTTTAAAAATATATTTTCTTTTGGAACTTATGCTTTTTCTTTAAATAAAAAATAAAAAAAAGTGAAGAGGGGATTAGCAGTAAAAAAACACCACAAAAAATATTTTATTGTTATTTGTCAATTTTAAAAATATATATAAATTTATAATTTAATTTACAAAATTAGTAAACTTCAATAATTTTTGCAATAAGGATTGAGCCTCCCCTAACAGAAAAAATAATTTGATTTTAATTTTTATTTTAAAATATTAATTGTTTGAAAAATATTCTGATTATCTGTATGTAATTGTATAGTATAAACACCCGGTAAAACTCTTTCTGCTTTATATGTTGTTTTATCCCATTTTATAAAATTACTTGAATAATTATTTTGCTCAAATTTTTTAACTATTTTCCCTTTTATATCAAAAATAGATAAGCGCCATTTTGAATTTGTATTAATGAAAATATTTACTGGTGAGTTTATTGAATTTTGATAATAAACATTTAATAGGCTGTGAGCAGTATTTTTATTAAATAAATATTTTACCGAATTTTTAGCACTAACAAAAATTGTGGCATAACTCATATCGCCTTTGTCGTAATTTGGCAAAAGAGAAATTCCTCCAGAAGATGGAATTCTTCCTGTTTTAGTAAAATAATACAGATTCGTTGTATCTTCATTAGAAGCTACAATTATTTGGGCAAAACATATTATGGGCACGGTTTTTACCCAAATTGTATCATAAGTTTTAAGAAAAGACTTTATTGTAGCAGAAAGAGTTGATGTATCTATTGGCAATGAGCTTAAAGGAATTCCTGTATCCATTTTTGTGCCAGAAGGAAAAGAAAGACCTATTTGTGCAGCATAAGGTATCCATTGTTCAACGCTGTCAACATTTACTCTTATTGAATCTAGCGCAAATCCATGAGCCGTTAAGGTCTTGTTCTTAAAATAATTTTTCCATGAATTATCTAACGACATAGGAGATTTTCTAGAAATATATGCATTTAGAGAATCTGTTAGCATTTTTAGTAAAAGTGAAGTGTCGGTTGCAATATTTGCTATTTGATTTATCTGTATTGTGCTTGCAATATAATAATCGGATGCAAGAACAGACCATCCATTGGGAAGTCCATAAACAATATGAAGACTGTCGCGAACATAAGACTGCCTTGTTATAGAAGTATCTGATAAAATTATGTAAATGTCGCTTAAAATAACAGAAATGGTATCATTAGGTTTTGCAGAGGACGGATGTGAAATTAATTGACATCTATCTAAACTACAACCAATAAAATTTAGGAGTATTGCAATAACAATTAAAAATTTGACGTATTTTCTTGGCATAAAACCTCCCATAAAAAAAAGTAAATTTTGCTTCTTAATATAAAGATAGCAACAAAATTAAAAAATTGCCATACAAAATACAGAAAAAATAAAAATAATAATTTTATAAAAACTGATATTTTAAATCGGTTTTTTCCATAGATTATTTTATATTGTCTATTAAATCTAAAATTATAGGAGGATAAATGAATAATACATACGAGATGATTTTAGAAACAAAAAGCTTTATAGAAAATAAAATAAAAGAAAAACCAAAATTTGGAATAATTCTTGGAACAGGGCTTGGAAAACTGGTGGATAATATTCAAAAAGAATGTGTTTTATCTTACGACACAATACCTCATTTCCCCATATCAACAGTAGAAACTCATGCAGGAAAGCTTATTTTTGGCACTATCGCAGGAAAAAAGGTAATGGCAATGCAGGGTAGATTTCATTATTATGAGGGATATTCAATGAGTCAGATAGTTTTTCCTGTAAGAGTAATGAAATTTTTAGGCGTGCATACACTTATTGTATCAAATGCAGCCGGTGGCATTAATCCTCTTTTTTCCCCTGGGACATTAATGGCTATAACAGACCATATAAATCTTTTGGGAACAAATCCTCTTTTAGGACCAAACGACGAAAGAATAGGGCCACGTTTTCCAGACATGAGTGAGCCTTATTCAAAAGAATTGTTAGAAATTGCAATAAAAGTTGCTTTAGAAAACAACATTCGTTTAGAGCGGGGAGTTTATGCAGCAATGACAGGTCCTTGCTTAGAAACTAAAGCAGAATACAGAATGCTTAAAATAATAGGCGCAGATGCTGTGGGTATGAGTACTGTTCCAGAGGTAATTGCAGCTGTTTCTTGCGGATTAAAAGTATTAGGAATTTCTGTTATCACAGACTCGTGTTTGCCCGATTGTTTGGAGCCGGTTGATATAAAAAAGATAATTGCTGTAGCAAATGCTTCTGAACCAAAACTTATAAAACTAATAGAAAAGGTACTTGAAAGAATATGAAATCTCATGCATTTAATCCTGTAAGTTCAAAAGTAAATTTTCCTGAAATAGAAAAAAAAATTCTTTCTTTTTGGAAAGAAAACAATATTTTTCAGAAGACTCTTGAATATACAAAAAACAATCCTGCCTATGTATTTTTCGACGGACCTCCTTTTGCAACAGGGCTTCCTCATTATGGACATTTATTGGCAGGAACATTAAAAGATATTGTTCCAAGATACTGGACAATGCAAAAAAGATATGTTGAGCGAAGATTTGGTTGGGATTGCCATGGCCTTCCTGTAGAAAACGAAGTAGAAAAAGCTTATGGAATAAGTAAGCATGTAATAGAAGATGAATGGGGAATTGCTGTTTTTAATGAGATATGCAGGTCTATAGTTCTAAGGTATACTTCAGAATGGCAGTCTGTTGTAGAGAGAATGGGAAGATGGGTAGATTTTAATAATCAGTATAGAACAATGGATCCCTCATATATGGAAAGTATATGGTGGGTATTTTCCGAAGTCTGGAAAAAAGGGCTAATATATCAGGGCTTTAAGGTTCAGCCTTATTGCCCCAGATGTGCAACGCCTCTTTCAAATTTTGAGATGAACGAAGGATACAAAGATGTTAAGAGCCCTTCTATAACAGTAACTTTTCCTCTTAAAGATGATCCTGCTACAAAATTACTCGTATGGACAACAACTCCCTGGACACTACCTTCAAACGTTGTATGTGTTGTAGGACCAGATATTACATATCTTAAAGTTCGCGATGGAGATTCTGTATATATTATTGCAAAAGACAGGATAAATGCATATTATAAGCATTCTTCTCAATATACAGTTATCGAAGAATTAAAAGGAGTTGAACTTGAAGGAATTCGTTATATTCCTTTGTTTGATTATTTTATTAACAAATCAGACAAATTTTTTACAGTTTCTACAGCAGATTTTGTTTCTACAGAAGATGGTACAGGAATAGTTCATATTGCACCTGCATTTGGAGAAGATGACTTTTTGGTTGGCCAGAAATTGTCGCTTCCAATTGTATGCCCAATAGACGAAGAAGGAAAATTTACAAAAGAGGTTCCAGAATATGAAGGCAGGCTTGTATTTGATGCAGATTTAGATATTATTAAAAGAATAAAAGAAATGGGAAGACTTATTCATAGAGGAACAATTGAACATAGGTATCCTCATTGTTATAGATGCGATTCTCCTCTTATTTACAAGGCGATTACAACATGGTTTATGAAAATAGAGCCTTTAAAACAAAATATGTTAGAAAACAATCAGACAATAAACTGGGTACCAGAACACCTAAAAAATGGTAGATTTGGTAAAGGAATAGAAAGTGCGCCCGACTGGAATATTTCTAGAAACAGATATTGGGGCACACCAATTCCAGTATGGCTTTGCGAATGTGGACACAAAGAATGTATCCAAAGTTTGAGCAGACTCCATGAAATAGCAGGAAATGGAGATAAGAAAAAGGGCGAAGAGGTTCATAAGAATGCAATAAAAAAAGTTCAGCAGGATGTATTAATTAAATGGGAAAGTATAATTAAAAACAGGAATAATGAAAATAATAAAATTTCTTTTGCAAAGATTCCTGAGCATGATCTTCATAAGCATATAGTAGATGAAATAGTCTTGTCGTGTCCAAAATGTGGCAAGCCAATGAAAAGAACTCCAGAAGTTCTTGACTGCTGGTTTGAGTCGGGCTCTATGCCTTACGCACAAAATCATTATCCATTTGAAAATAAGGAGACTTTTAACAATAATTTTCCTGCAGATTTTATAGCAGAAGGGTTAGATCAAACAAGAGGTTGGTTTTATACTCTAACAGTATTGGCAAGCGCGCTTTTTAAAAAACCGGCTTTTAAGAATGTAATTGTCAATGGAATTATTCTTTCCGAAGATGGAAAAAAGCTGTCTAAAAGACTTAAAAATTATACTCCACCCGAACAGATATTAGAAAAACTTGGAGCCGATGCCTTACGCTTGTTTTTGATTAATTCTCCTGCTGTAAAAGCAGAAGATTTACGCTTTTCTGATGATGGTGTTATGGAAATGTCTAGAACAGTTCTTATTCCTTTATGGAATGCATATTCTTTTTTTGTTACTTATGCAAATGTAGACAAATGGGAGCCGCTGTCAGAAATTAAACTGAATAGTACAAACGAATTAGACAGATGGATTGTATCTTTGCTTTCTGAATTAATATCATCTGTAAACAAGGAAATGGAAAAATACAATCTTTATCGTGTTGTTCCGTTGCTTGTGGATTTTATAGAAAATCTTACAAACTGGTATATAAGAAGATCAAGAAGACGCTTTTGGAAGAGTGAAAACGATGAAGACAAAAACTTTGCATATACTACGCTTTATTGGATTCTTTTAGAATTTTCAAAGGTACTTGCACCTTTTTTGCCTTTTTTAAGCGAGGAAATTTATCAGAATCTTGTTTCAAAAAATAGTTTGCATAAAGAAAGTGTTCATTGCGAAAAATATCCCCAAGCCAATCCTTTATTATGTGATAAAGAATTAAATGAAAAGATGCATCTTATAAGATCTATTGTAACAATGGGAAGAACATTGAGAAGTAAGTATAACCTTAAAATCCGCCAACCACTTTCGGAGCTTACTGTTATAGTCAAAAATAAAGAAAAAAGGGCTCTTATAAAAGACATGGAAGAAATAATTAAGGATGAATTAAATATTAAAAAAGTAATATTTGAGGAAAACGAAGAATCTGTTGTAACATTATCTGCAAAGCCTAATTACAAAAAATTAGGAAAAATTTTGGGCTCTAAAATTAAACAAATTTCTTTAGAAATAGAAAAATTTACAAATCAGGATATTCACAAATTAGAAAATGGAGAAAAAATAGAAGTATGCGGTTATTCGTTATCTACAGATGATATAGAAATAAGAAGAACAAAAAAACAAGGCGTGGAGGTTGAAACATTTGGCGAGGTTACAGTAGCTATAAATACAACAATTACAAAAGAGTTATACGAAGAATGTCTGGCAAGAGAATTTATAAATCGTATACAAAATATAAGAAAAAATGCAAATTTTAATGTTACAGATAGAATTAGTATTAAATGCAAATGTTCTGAAGAATTAAAAGAATCAATATCTAATTTTGATGAATATATAAAATCAGAAACGCTTGCAGTTTTAATTGAATTTGAATTGGATAATAACAAGCCTTATGAGACAGTAGAAATAGAAAAATTTAATGCACAAATTCAGGTTAATAAAATAAATTAATAAAACTATAACGTTAGAAGTACTTTTTGATTATTTCCCAAAGAATGCAATAAAATTATTATTAAGATGTTTAAGTTGATGTGCTTTAAAAAGAATAACTAATATTTTAATAATTTTTTTTCTATTAAATAAAATAAATTATTATCTAATAAAAACCTTATCTTAAAATACCCCCTTTCCTCCTCTTATTATTTCCAAACAATCCTACTGTGCGTTGCGAGGCGGTGAGCGTGCAGAGCGAAAAAAAAGCATTATAACGCGAGCTGACTTGCAGTAGGGACAGCTTCATTTCTGCCGCAAGGGGTGGATAGAGCAAAGGGGAGACTTTCCTAAACAAAAGAATAAATTAAAAAATTATGACAGATATGGATAATTTAGGATAAATAAAAATGTTTTCCAATGAATAATTTGGGTTAAATTATTTTTAACCTAAATTCCGAATTTAGAAACCAAGCTGCGGTCGTATCTGGTAAACTCCCAATTACGGGATTTAGGTTTAAAGCTTATGAAATGTAAAATCATAAAAAAAATAAAAAATGATTTTATATATTTACTGGTTGTTTTTATATCAACGATATGGCGTATTTTACCAAGAAAAGCAGGTCTTTTTATTTTTGGAACAATAGGAAAAATAATCTACATGTTGCCAACAAAAGATAAAAGACTATGTAAAGAACATTTAAAATTTATATTTACAGATAAATTAACAGATAAACAAATTTCTTATATTGCTTTAAAAGTTTACCAAAATTTAGGAAAAAATCTTTTTGATGCATTATATTTTTCAAATAAAAATTCTATCCTGCTTTCCAATTTTATTGAGTATGATGATATAACTACAGTATGGGAAGAATATAATAAGAAAAGAGGTGTAATAATTTTAACTGCTCATTTGGGCTGCTTTGAAATGCTGTTACATTTTTTTGCCTCTCAGGGTTTTTTATGTTTTGCCATAGGCAGAGAAATTTATGATAAAAGAATAGATGAAATTGTAAAAAAATATAGAAGCGGAGAAAATATTATTTATCTTCATAGAACAGGAAATTTAAAAAAATTTCTAAAACTTTTATCCGAAGGAAGAATGTTTGGGGTTTTAATAGATCAAGATACAAATGTGGATGGTGTTTTTTCTCATTTTTTGGGTAGAATTGCATATACTCCTTGCGGAGCAGTTAAACTTGCAATGCGTTATAATATACCTGTTTTTGTAGTGTTAACGGCAAGACTTAATAATGAGAAACATAAAATATTTATAAAAAAAATAGATTTGATTTTAAATGGTGATTTTGAAAAATGTTTGCTTTACAATATAGAAGAAATAAATAATATTATTAGTTCATTAATAGTAAAATATCCTGATCAGTGGGTTTGGATGCATAAAAGGTGGAATAAAAAACCAACAGATGTTCAATATCAAAATATACCAAACATAGAAAAAATTTAAAATGAAATTTTACTTTAAATACATCTTATTTGTTCTAATTGTAATTTTTATAGAATGCACGACAAAAAAAGAAAATATGCCGGTGTCGGATATTCACGTTGAAACACCTTTTCAGGAACTTGATTCTACTACATTATGTTATTATCAAGGAAGTAAGCTGCAATGGAAGCTTAATTCTCTTAATATAAAAAAAATTCTTTCTGATACAGGCAATATTTTTGCTTCACCTGTTGCTTTGGTGGTTTACGATTCTGTGGGAAAAGAAGTAAGCAGGGTTCTTTCTGATTCGGGCTTATGTGATGCTTCTTTTAAAAGTTTTAGCGTTTGGGGAAATGTTTTTGTTAAAGCACAAAATGGAATAAAAGTGAGATCCAATATATTAAACTGGAACCTAAAAACACATCTTATAACCTCTCAAGATTATGTTCAAATAACAACACCAAAAGGAGACGTATTGCGAGGCAAAGGACTAGAAGCCGCAGAAGATTTTTCTTGGTGGAAATTTAAAAAAGATGTTAGTGGAAGATTCCCTAATTTTAAAGAAAGGGTTGAAAAAGGAGACGAATTTTATTGATTTAATATTTAGAGTCGAAAATATGAAACAAGAAATAATTTTATTAATTTTGTTATTTTTTTTATTATCTTTTGCAAAATCTTCCGATTTAATTCTTAAGTCGGCAAATTCTAATATTAATACTATGGGAAAAGACGGAGAAATAATATCTGTTTTGAGTGGCAATGTTGTGTTTTTATACGAAGATGCGGTAATAAAGTCGCAGAACGCAAAATGGTGGAAAAGTCGTGGAACGGTTACCTTTACAGATAATGTTATAATACAAAGGCAGGCCCAAACTCTTTTTTCTGACCGTATGGATTATGACAAAAATAAAAAAAGC
>Ga0123519_10003486_pt1 | contig 26010 bp, 18 predicted proteins | sample YelNatPaOPRAMG02_FD_87396 | JGI IMG/M metagenome (GOLD analysis project Ga0123519, IMG submission 87396) | Hot spring microbial communities from Yellowstone National Park - Yellowstone National Park OP-RAMG-02 (version 2) | ecosystem: Environmental > Aquatic > Thermal springs > Hot (42-90C) ...
ATCACAGCGACAGGGTCATCGCCGCGGGCGATACGTTCGCGCACCGTGCGCAGCACGTCGGCCTCCTTCAGGTCTGCCACATCGGCAGCCAGCCCCATGGGCGCATGCAGGTTGCTGCTCACGGCGTCCATCCTACCTCCTCGCCAGCCGGCGCTCGAGCGGGAGCGCCGTCCGACGTATGCCGGCGAGACGCCGGCACTCCCTCACTCCTGTGCGCGCGGGGCGCCTACCGCGGTGCGGAAGCGCAGGCGGTCGCCGCGACAGATGAACCAGCCCCAACTGACCGGGAGGTCCGCAAAGTCGTAGAACACGTGCTCGATGTTGAACGCTGCCGTGCCGACCGCGGTCTTGAGGAGCGCCGCCTCTTCCTCGTTGAGGACGGTGGCCTCGATGCTCAGCTCGCCGCGCTTGAGCCCCGTCTGGCCGCTGCCCTCGAATAGCCCGCGCAGTGTGGTGACCTCGAGCTCGGCCTCGACCACAGGTCGCTCGGCGTCGCAAACCACGTACTCGCGATGGTACACCACCGGCTCGCCGGCAAGCGAGAGAAGGCGGCGCATGTAGATCACCTTGTCGCCCGGCGCTACCGGCAGCCTGCGGGCGATGCGCTCATCGGCAGGGACGGTATGTGCCTGGAGGATGGCCACCGCGGTGCGCTCATCGCGGAAGAGGTCCTCCAGCTCCTTCAGGTCAAAGGTCGCTGTGCTCAGGAGGAGGGGCCTGACGAAGGTGCCGCGGCCCTGGGCCGTGCTGACCAGGCCCTGGTCGAGCAAGATGTTGATGGCACGGCGCACGGTCATGGGGCTCACGCCGTACCGTTCGCAGAGCTGCACCTCCGACGGCAGGCGGTCGTAGGCGCGCAGGTCGCCCGTGGCGATCTGCCGCCGCAGGATGCTGGCCAACTGGTGGTATGGCGGTTCGAAGGAGGTGCGGTCGATTCCGGCCTGTTCGCCGGCTTTCGGCCTATCCGCTTGCCGCATCGGCGGGGTCCTTCCCTATCCTCGTCAGAGATGGCCAACCGGCAGGCAGCCAACGGGGTCTCTCCAGGCGGGGCCCCTGCCGCTGCTTGCCCTCCATGGCCTCTCTGACCCCTATCATAGCACAGAATGGCCAGATTTGACAAGTTCCCTAGGGTGGTATAGGATTAGGGAAGAATGGGCGACGTGGCCGCATCTGTGCCCAAGGATCGGACAACCTGTGCCCCCAACCCAAGTGATTGCCTGTGCGACGGTAATCGAAGAGATGCGCTCCCTGTTGCCCGACGGGGTCACCTGTGAGGCGCTCGACTTTGGGCTCCACGTCGACCCGCCGCGGCTGAGGCTTGCCCTCCAGGGGGCCATCGACCGCCTGGCCGGCCGCGCCAACGAGGTCATCCTCGGCTATGGCTTTTGCAGCATGGCCGTGGTTGGGCTGCAGGCCAACGATTGCACCCTCATTGTGCCCCGCGTCGACGATTGCATCGCCCTTTTCCTGGGCTCCATGCCCGCCTACAGGCAGCAGGCACGTGCTGAGCCCGGCACCTACTACCTCACCAAGGGCTGGATCGAAGCGGGCGATACCCCCTTCGCCGAGCACGACCGCCTGGTGAAGCAGTACGGCCCCGAACGAGCCGGCCGGCTGGTGCGCGAGATGCTCAACCACTACACCCGCTTGGCCTTCATCAACACCGGCCAACAAGACCTGGAACGCTACCGGGCCTACGCCCGCGAGACGGCCGAGCGCTTTGGCCTGCGCTTCGAAGAGATCCCCGGCTCCGATGCCCTGATCCGCAGAGCGCTGTACGGTCCGTGGGATCGCGACTTTGTCGTCATCCCGCCGGGCGGGACCATCCGCTACGAGCATTTCTTCCCGCACTGCCCCTGACCGACGAGTTGCCAACACTGTGAGGACATTGGGCCATGAAGATCATCGGTGAGAAGATCAACGGCACGCGCAGCCAGGTCAAGAAGGCTGTCTTGGAGCGCGATGCCCCGTTTGTCGAGCATCTGGCGCGCAGCCAGGCCGAGGCCGGCGCGGCCTGGATCGATGTGAACGTGGGCACCCCTGTCGATCGTGAGCCCGACGACCTGGTGTGGCTGGTGCGCACGGTGCAGGCGGCGGTCGACGTGCCGCTCTGCCTCGACAGCGCCAACCCGGCCGCGCTGGCAGCCGCACTGGCCGAAGTGCGCCAGCCCCCGCTGATCAATTCGATCAGCGGCGAACGCGCCCGCTTGGAGGGCGTCTTGCCGCTGGCAGCCAGGGCCGGCGGCGGGGTGATCGCCTTGGCGATGGACGATAAGGGCATCCCCAACAACGTGGAAGGCCGCTGCGCGATCGTGCGCCGCTTGCTGGAGGCGACGCGGGCGGCCGGCATACCCGATGAGCAGGTGTACGTGGATCCGCTGGTCATGACCGTAGCGACTAACGGCGACAGTGCCCGCATCGCACTGGCCACGCTGCGGGCCGTGCGCGCCGAGTTCCCCCAGGTGCACTCGACTTCGGGGCTGAGCAATGTGTCCTATGGCCTGCCGGTGCGCAGCCTGATCAACCGCGCCTTTCTGACCCTGATGCTGGAAGCGGGGCTCGATACGGCCATCCTCGATCCGCTGGATCGGGAGCTGCGCAAGGCGCTCCTGGCGGCAGAGGTGGTGCTCGGCCTCGACCGGCATTGCCTGGGGTACACTCGAGCGTTTCGTGCGGGCCTCTTGGAATAGCGTGTTGGTAGCCGGTGCTTCGGCGCCCTGACCGTTGCAGTGGTGGGCCAGGTGGCGGTCACCTGGCCGCGATGATGGGCCGGCGGTGGCGGTCACCCCGGCCGGAGCTCTCGAGGAGGAGCACCATGGCAGACAAGTTGGTCGACGCGATCGCAGACATGCGGGAGGAGGAGGCGCTGGCCCTCACCAAAGAGCTGCTCAGCGCCGGCACGCCACCCACCCAGATCCTTGACGACTGCCGGGCAGCGATGGAGGTCGTGGGCCAGCGCTTCGAGAAGGGGCAGTACTTCATCCCCGAGCTGATCCTGGCCGGCGAGATGCTCAAAGCCATCTCGGCCGAGGTCAAGCCGCACATCCAGCACGAGGCCCAGGCCAAGAAGCTCGGCAAGGTCGTCCTCGGCACCGTCAAGGGCGACATCCACGACATCGGCAAGGACATCGTTGGCTTTATGCTCGATGTGAACGGTTTCGAGGTCTGCGACCTGGGCATCGACGTCGCGCCCGAGGCCTTTGTCAACAAGGTCCGCGAGGTGCAGCCCCAGGTGGTAGCGCTGAGCGGCTTTCTGACCCTCTCCTACGATTCGATGAAGGAGACGGTAGAAGCCCTCAAGGCGGCCGGCCTGCGTGACAAGGTCAAGGTCATGGTGGGCGGCGGCACGGTCGACCAGCAGGTGTGCACCTATGCGGGCGCCGACGCCTTCGGCGCCGATGCCATGGCCGCTGTGGCGCTGGCCAAGCAGTGGACCCGGTAGGGACTGGACGCGCCTCACTCTGCAGGAGGCGCCCACTGAAGAGGAGCACGAAAGATGAACGCAGATTGGGCCAAGCTCACCCCTGGGGAGAAACTCGAGGCTCGCTTTGCCGAATGGTCCTCGGCGCCCGGCGTCCAGTTCGCCAATCCCGAGGCCGAGCGCGCCTACCGCGAGCGCACCCAGATGTTCAAGGATGCGACGCAACTGAAAAAGCCGGCCCGGGTGCCCGTCGCCCTCAACGTCGGCATCTTCCCCTATGCCTACGCCGGGGTCACGGTCGAAGAGATCATGTACGACTATGACAAGCTCGGCATGGCGTTCAGAAAGTTCAACCAGGACTTTACTACCGATGCCCTGGGCACCTGCATCTTTGGTGCGCCCGGCAAGGTGTTCGACATCCTCGACTACAAGCTCTACCGCTGGCCGGGCCACGGCGTGTCGCCCACGTCTTCGTACCAGTGCGTGGAAGCCGAGTACATGCGCGCCGACGAGTACGACCAGTTCATCGCCGACCCCAGCAACTTTTTCCTGCGCACCTATCTGCCCCGCATCTTTGGCGCCCTGGCGCCCTGGTCGATGTTGCCGCCTCTCACCGACATCCTGGAACTGCCCTTCGTCGGCGCCAGCCTGATCCCGGCGGGGCTGCCGCCGGTGCAGGAGGCCTTCAAGAAGTACCTGGAGGCGGGCCAGGCGGCATTGGAGTGGATCCAGGCGGCGGGTGCCGTCGACGGCTGGAATACCGCAAACCTGGGCCTCCCTGCCCTCTGGGCTGGCATCAGCAAGGCGCCCTTCGACACCCTCGGCGATACACTGCGCGGCACGCGGGCCATCATGCTCGACAAGTTCCGCCAACCGGCCAAGCTGCTGGCCGCTCTCGACCGCATCCTGCCGCTGGCCATCGAGATGGGCGTACGCTGGGCCACCAACCAGCACGGCGTCTTTGCCTTCATCCCGCTGCACAAGGGCGCCGATGGCTTCATGTCGGACGAGGACTTCCGGACCTTCTACTGGCCGACCCTCAAGGGGCTCATCATCGGCCTGGTCAAGGAGGGCGTGGTGCCCTGGCTGTTCGTCGAGGGCGGCTACAACCAGCGCCTCGACGTCATCGCCGACCGCGACATCCCGGCCGGCACCACGGTCTGGATCTTTGACAAGACCGATATGAAGGAAGTGAAGAAGCGCTTCACGGGGTGGGCCTGCTTCGGCGGCAACGTCCCGGCCTCGCTCTTGCAGGCTGGCACGCCGGAAGACGTGCGCACCTACGTCAAACGCCTGATCGACGATGTGGCGGGCGACGGCGGCTTCATCCTGGCCAACGGGGCCGTGCTCGACCACGCCAAGCCCGAGAACCTGCGCGCCATGATCGATGCTGGCCGCGAGTACGGCGTCTACCGTTAGGAGTTGCGGCGGGGACCTTGCGACGGCTCCCCGCAGTTGTCACTGCTTCTTCGGCCCTCCGTGTGCTGCACGGAGGGCCGAAGAAGCACTCCCTGGCCTGCACGGTTGGCAGTCGCTTCGTTGGTCAGATTTCGGCGGCCGCCGGACCAGGGACCGGGCTACACGCTACGCGCCCACCCGGTGCGAACCGTTTTGAGGGGCTGGGCCGGGAGCAGGCGGAGCTGAACACCCGGCTGCCACCCTGGTCGCAGCGCGTTTCTTCGCCCGCCATAGGGCTGCGCGAGTCCTTGGATGCTCGCAATGAAGCGCTGAGCATCTGCTCCTACAAGACTGATCGCGTATGGGTTACACCATCGAGTTCGAGCCAATCGGCCGGCGGGGCGAGTGCCCCGAGGGCGCTACGCTGCTCGAGGCAGCGCAGGCCCTGGGCGTGGACCTGGTGAGCGTCTGCGGTGGCGCGGGCACCTGCGGGCGCTGCAAGGTCCAGATCGTCGCCGGCGTGGTCAGCCCGCTCACCGAGCGCGAGCGGAAAGCGCTGGGCGAGGCCGAGCTGGCGCAGGGCTACCGCTTGGCCTGCCGCGCCCGACTCCTCGGCGATTGCCGGGTACACGTGCCCCCCGAGTCGCTGACCGCGCCACAGCGGACGCAAGTGGAAGGCTTGCAGGTGCTCGTGCAGCCCGACCCGGCTGTGCGCGCGTACGAGGTCCGGCCCAAGCCGGCCTCGCTGGCCGACCCGCGGGCCGACGAGGTGCGCCTGCGCGCGGCGATGCTCCGCGCGCACCAGCTTGAGCCTGTGCGCTTCGACCTGGCCCTGCTGCAGCAGCTCTCGCCCCGCCTGCGCCCTGTAGGGGCGGTTCACGAACCGCCCCTACAGGCGGTTCACGAACCGCCCCTACAGGCGGTTCACGAACCGCCCCTACTGAGCCTGGCGTTGCGCGGCGATGAAGGGGTGGCGGTGGGCACGGCGGGCACGCGCTGGCTGGGCCTGGCCGTGGATATCGGCAGCACCAAGATCGCGGGCTACCTGGTGGACCTGGGGAGCGGCCAAACGCCCGCGGCCCAGGGCCTGATGAACCCGCAGATGGCCTACGGCGAAGACATCATTGCGCGCCTGAACCACGCCGGCAAGGGCCCGGCCGAGGCGGCGCGGCTGCAGGAGCTGCTCGTCGCCGCGCTGAACGGGTTGGCCGCCGACCTCTGCCGCCAGGCTGGCGCCCAGCCGGCGCAGATTGTCGATGCGGTGGCCGTGGGCAACACCGCCATCCACCACCTCTTCCTGCGCCTGCCGGTGCGGCAGTTGGCCCAATCGCCCTACGTGCCGGCCGTCTCCTCGGCCCTCGACGTCAAGGCCCGCGACCTGGGCCTGGCCTTCGCGCCCGGCGCCTACGTCCACACCCTGCCCAACATCGCCGGGTTTGTCGGCGCCGACCATGTGGCCATGCTGCTGGCCACCGGCATTGCCGAGGCCCAGGGGCTGACCCTGGCCATCGACATCGGCACCAACACCGAGATGTGCCTGGCCTCTGGCGGCCAACTGATGAGCGCCTCCTGCGCCTCGGGCCCGGCCTTTGAAGGCGCGCACATCCGCTTCGGTATGCGTGCCGCCCCCGGCGCCATCGAACGCGTGCGCATCGATGGCGACCGGGTTTCTTGCCAGACCATCGGCCACCAGCCGCCGGTGGGCATCTGCGGCTCGGGCCTGCTCGATGCGGTAGCCCAACTCCGCCAGGGCGGTATCCTCGACCGCAGCGGCCGCCTCCTGGACCATCCGTGCGTGCGCCAGGGTGATGGCGGGCGTGAGTTCGTGCTGGCCGGCGCCGAGGAGGGGGGCGGCCGGGCTATCACCCTCGGTCAGAACGATGTCCGCGAGCTGCAGCTTGCCAAGGGGGCAATCCGCAGTGGCATCGACCTGCTCCTGGCCGTCGCTGGTCGCCGCGCCGAGGAGCTGGAGCGGGTGATCATCGCCGGCGCCTTTGGCACCTACATCGACGTGGCCAGCGCCATCGCCATCGGCATGCTGCCCGACCTGCCCCTCGACCGCTTCCAACAGGTGGGCAACGCCGCCGGCACCGGCGCCCGGTTGGCCCTCATCTCGCAGGAGATGCGCCGGGCCGCCGCCGAGTTGGCCGGCCGCGTGCGCTACCTGGAGCTCGCCCGTACCCCCGGCTTTGCCCGCACCTTCGCCCAGGCCATGTACCTGTAGCGGCGCGACTCGCGCAGCGAAGGGTCCGCTTGGCGCTCATGGGGTCCCCTCGCGCTGAGCTGGCCCTTCCATGCTGGCCGGCTCGATGCGCTGCTCAAGTTTGGCGGCCGCCGGGCCAGGGACCGGGCTACACGCTCCGCACCCCACCCAAGGGCTGGGCCGGGGGTATATCCCAGAATCTTCGGCGTAGACTCTGGCCGTCGGAGGGGGCGCAGCCGTTCGGCGCGCCGCCAGACCGACTTGTCACTCTGAGCGGCTCTTGCGGCCAGCTCCCAGCCCGGCGCCAAGGGGGCGAAGAGTCCTTGCCAGCCATGGCGGCACGCTCGGAGTGGTTTGGTGCCACGGCAAGCAAGGATTCTTCGCTCGAATTGGCGCTCCGGTGCTGCCTGGCCGTGACTGCCGCTCAGAATGACTCCACGGCGACGGTGGCCAGCAGATTCACCAAGGATTCTGCGATGCACCCCCCGGCCCGGGTCCGCCTTGCCGGCCTGGCTGGGCGGTGCTACAATCACGGGCTATTCTGGGATGCCAAGGTTGGTTCGCCGATGATCTACTTCGATAACGCGGCCAGTGGCTGGCCCAAACCGCCGGAAGTGCTCCAGGCGATGGCCCATTTCATGGAGCGGGTAGGGGCCAACCCTGGCCGCTCGGGCCATCGCCTGGCCGTCGAAGCGGCGCGCATCGTCTACGAGGCCCGCGAGGGGCTGGCCAAGCTGTTTGGTGTTGCCGACCCGCTGCGCATCGTCTTTGGCCTCAATGCCACCGAGGCGCTCAACCTGGCCCTGGCCGGCTTGCTCATGCCCGGTGATCACGTCATCACCAGCTCGATGGAGCATAACTCGGTGATGCGGCCCCTGCGTGCGCTCGAAAGCCGGGGCGTCATCGTCTCCATTGTGCACTGCACGCCCGAGGGCGGGCTCGACCCGCGGGCCATCGAAGCCGAGATCCGCCCCACCACGCGGTTGATCGCCCTGATCCATGCCTCGAACGTGGTGGGCACTCTGATGCCGGTGGCTGAGGTCGGTCGCATCGCCCGCCGCCACAGCCTGCTCTTCCTCGTCGACGCCGCACAGACGGCCGGAGCGTACCCCATCGACGTGGAGGCGGGCGCCATCGACCTCCTGGCGTTCACGGGGCACAAGGCGCTCCTCGGCCCCCAGGGCACCGGCGGCCTCTACATCGGCCCGCGGATCGACACCGCCGAACTGCATCCCCTGCTGCGGGGAGGCACCGGCAGCCGCTCTGAGGAGGAACAGCAGCCCGATTTCCTGCCCGATCGCTATGAGAGCGGCACCCTCAACGGCGTGGGCCTGGCCGGCCTGGCGACGGGCGTGCGCTACCTGCTGGGGGTAGGGGTGGCGGCCGTGCGCGCCCACGAGGTGGCGCTGACCCGGCAACTCCTGGAGGGGCTCGAGCGCATCCCTGGTGTGGTCGTCTATGGCACCCGCGACGCAGAGCGGCAGACGGCCACCGTCTCCTTCAACGTCGAGGGCATGGAGCCCTCGGAGGTCGGCTTGCGCCTCGATGAAGAGTTCGAGGTCATGTGCCGGGTGGGGCTGCACTGCTCCCCCGGCGCCCACCGCACCATCGGCACCTACCCCGCCGGCACGGTGCGCTGGAGCCTGGGCTACCTGAGCACCGCCGCGGAGGTGGATGCGGCACTCGATGCCTTGGAAACGATCGTCCGGAGGCGGTAGTATGGGCGAACAGGGCATGGCCGTCGTTCTCTTCCCCACCACACAGATGGCCATCCGCGCCGAGCAGCTCTTCAGGGCCGAGGGCATCCAGGCCAAGCTCATCCCTACCCCGCGCCACCTGAGCAGCGCCTGTGGCCTGGCGTTGCGCTTCTCCAGCGCTCAGAGCGAGCGCGTGCGCCGGCTTCTCGAGGGCGCGCACATCCCCTACGGCGACATCTGCGAACTGTAGGGACGAAATCGACCACAAAGCACGCAAAGGGATCTGCGAACCCTTTGTGCCCTTTGTGGTTCTCGTTCGCTTCCGCCTCAAAGAGCCCGAGAAGATTCTCCGCCGGCTCCCACGAGATCTGTGTGAAGATATCGATAGCCGCCTGCTGGACCTGGCGCGCAACCCTCGTCCCAATGATTGTGTCATGCTCAAGGGCACCCACCTGTACCGCATCAAGGTCCGCCACGACTGGCGCATCATCTACGATGTGGGTGATGAGCGTAGAGAGATCGTTGTGGCCGAGATTGGCCCACGCGGTGGCGTCCACAGCGAACTCTGAAGACGAGTGTCCGCCAGGGCGTGCCGATTGCCGTTGTCCAGGATGGGCCGGTGTGGCACTTGTGTCTTCCGCGTTTCCGCGCTCCCTGCCTCACACCTCTATCTCCGCTACCGACTCCACAACCCGTTGCGGCCGGTAGGCGAAGAGATCCACCTGCTCGCGCCGGGTGACGCCGCTGAGCACGAGGATCGTCTCCAGGCCGCTCTCGATGCCGGCGATGATGTCGGTATCCATGCGGTCGCCCACCATGACCGAGTTCTCTGAGTGGGCGTCGAGGTAGCGCAGGGCGGTGCGCATCATCAGCGGGTTGGGCTTGCCGATATAGTAGGGGTGGATGCCGCTGGCGGCCTCGATGAGGCGGGCCACGGCCCCCGTAGCCGGTGCAATGCCGGCCTCGGCGGTCCACGAGGTGTCGGGGCTGGTGGCGATGAAGCGGGCGCCCGTCCTCACCAGGCGGATGGCGCGGGTGATCTCCTCGTAGCTGTAGGTGATGGTGTCGCCGAGGACGAAATAGTCGGGGCTGTGGTCGGTGAGCACAAAGCCGGCGCCGTGGAGCGCGGTGATCAGGCCCGCCGAGCCGATGACAAAGACGGTGCCGTTGGGGCGCTGGCTCTTGAGGAAGAGGGCAGTGGCCATGGCGGCGGTGTAAAAGTGCTCCGCGGGGATCTCCAGCCCGGCGATGCGAAAGCGGTACTGCAGGTCGGCCTGGCTGTACATCGAGTTGTTGGTCAGGACCAGGTAACGCGCCCCTCTCTGCTGCAGGCGCTGGATAAAGGCGTCGGCCCCGGGGATGAGGCGATCTCCGGTGACCAGCACACCATCCATGTCGATCAGGTAGCTCTTTGGCCCTTGCACAGGCTTTCCTCACAGAGCGTTCTCGCGCTGCGGCTACGATGCGGGCGTCAGGGGCAGGCAGCCGCACACCGCCCGTGGTTACTTGAGTGCCCCCATCTGAACCGTCTGCCTACTATAGCCGTTTGGCGCGGCGGCGACAAGCCGGTTCGCCATCCGCCATCAGATGGAGAAATGGCCCACCGGTGGTATACTTCTGCCTTGCCAACTCGCGCCGTTTTGCAGTGGAGGAGGCCTGGCCCATGCCAACCGTGCTGGTTGTAGATGATGAGCGCAATATCGTCGAATTGGCACGCCTCTACCTGGCGAAGGAGGGCTTTCGCGTGCTGACCGCGGGCGACGGCCAGCGCGCGCTCGACCTGGTGCAGCAGGAGCGCCCCGATCTGGTGGTGCTGGACCTGATGCTGCCCCAGGTCGATGGCTGGGAGGTCTGCCGCCGCCTGCGTCAGGCGGGCAACGAAGTGCCGATCATCATGCTTACCGCCCGTTCAGAGGATGTCGACCGCATCGTTGGCCTGGAGCTGGGCGCCGACGACTATATGACCAAGCCCTTCAACCCCCGCGAGCTGACGGCGCGCGTCAGAGCCGTCCTGCGGCGAACGGCGGCTGCTCCGACGCAGGGCCGGGCCGTCGCCTGCGGTGACCTGCGCGTCGACCCCGGCCGCCGTGAGGCGCGCGTCGGCGATCGCGTGTTAAAGCTGCGCGCGAAAGAGTTTGACCTCCTGCACACCCTGGTCGCCAATCGGGGCACGGTTCTCACCCGTGAGCAGTTGCTGAGCCAGGTTTGGGGCTACGATTTCTGCGGTGACACGCGCACTGTGGACGTGCACATCGCACGCCTGCGCGACCACCTGGCCGGGAGCAGTGTGGCGATCGAGACGGTGTGGGGCGTGGGCTACAAGCTGGTGGAGACCGGTGCATCCCAGGCCTCCTTCCCTCCCGATCGCGGCGGAGCCCAGGCGGCCGCTCAATCGAAGTGAGAAGCGGTGTGATGCAAGAAGGGCACGCGGCGGCTGCAAGAGCCGGCGATGGCGCCGCTCGCCAGCTCCGGCTGCCGCGTCAGATGCGCGCCTGGTGCTTCGTGTGGCGCGTGCCGGCCTCCTCGCTGTGGGCCTCGGGCTGCGGCGGCTGCCGGGTGGCGTACTCCTCGGGGTTCTCCTCGAACACCCGCTGGCACTCGGGGCAGCAAAAGTAGTACTGCGTGCCCCCATACTCCACCCACGAGTCTACATCGTCGGGGTGCACCTCCAGGCCGCATACCGGGTCACGTGGGAGGTTGGCCTCGGGCCGTCTCTCCTCGTCCATGCGCCGCTCTCCTACCTTCCTCGGATCGGTACGCGTTCGGTGCGGTAGAACTCGACCGGCTCCTCGCCGGCGACGGCGGGCAAGCCCTCGAGCGCCACCTGGCGCTTCTCGCGGCGCGCCCGGTCCAACTCGGCCTGAGCGCGCTGCTCCGCCTCACGCAGTTCGCTCACGCGCCGCTCGGCCTCGCGGGTCTCTTCCTCCAGAGCGGTGATGCGCGCCTCGATGTCGCGGGCTCGTTGCTCCGAGACGTCTGGGCCGGCGAGCCTGGCCTGGCGCTGCCTCAGCGACTCGAGTTCCGCACGCCGGCGCCGCAACGCTTGTTCGGTCCTCATCCGCGACTCGGCCAGGGCGCGCTGGGCCTGCTCGAGCTCGGCCTGCTCGCGCTGCACCTGGCGCTGCAGGTCGTTGATGCGCGCATCCTCCGCGGCCACCGCGGCGCGGATTTCTTCGGCGCGCTTGCCCATCGCTTCCATCTCGGTGCGGCGCTGGGCCACTTTGGCGCGGGCATCCTCCAGCTCCTGTCGTAGCCGCTCATACTGGGCGAACCTGGATTCCAGGTCGCGCACGCGCAGCTCCAGGGCCGAGAGGTCCGCTTCCATGGCTCTGCGACGCCGCTCCATATCGGCGATGTCGGCCGGCCGTGCGGTCTGGATTGCCTGGAGCCTGCGCTGGGCATCCTCCAACTCGCGCTGTGCCTGCTCGAAATCGGTCCGCGCCTGGGAGAGCTTTTGCTCCAGATCGCTGACGCGGGCCTCAGGCGGCCCGCCGAGCCGCGCCTCCTCATGGCGTGCCCGCTCGAGAAGGCGCTCCGTCTCCTCGATGGCGACGCGGTCCTGCTGGATCTTGCGCTGCAGGGCTTCCATGTCGGTGGCCGACGGCATGGCGCGCAGCTCAGCCTCGCGCTTGGCCAGCGCCTCCATCTCTCGGCGACGCTCGTCAAGCCTGGCGCGGGCATCCTCTAGGTCCATGCGCAGCCGGTCGTACTCCATCATGCGCGCCTCGAGGTTGCGTGCCCGCTCCGATTCCGCCTGCAGCGCCGCCTGGAGCATGCGCTCGCGCTCCTCCAGGCTCGAGATCTCGGCGCGGTGCCGCAGCAGGAACTCCTCGTATCGGTTGCGGGCCTCGAACAATGCGCGCTGTGCGGCCTCGAACTCCTGCCGCTCCCGTGCGGCCTGTGCCTCCAGTTCTCCTACCCGCTCTGCTTCGGGGGTAGTGCGAAGCTCCTCCTCGCGCCGGCCGAGGGCTGCGAGCTCCTCGCGCCGCCGCGCCGCCTCGGCGCGGGCCTGCTCCAACTCTTGGCGCAGCCTGCTCACCCTGTCGCGTGCAGCGCGGGCACGCTCCTCCGCGGAGCTGACTTGGGCCGCGTAGCGCCGGGCGTCTGCCTCGGCCTCCGCGATGCGCGCCGGGTCGGGCCCCATCGTCACCCGATCCTCGACGCGGTAGGCGTGAATGACCCCCTCACGGATATAGGCCTCGGGGTCGCGGTCGAAAGCCTCGGCGCAGCCCCGGCAGCAGAAGTAGTAGGTCTCGCCCCTGAAGGCTCTCGATGCAATCGCTTCCTCGGGCCTGAGGCCCCGGCCACAGACCACGTCCATCAGCGTGTGTTTCTCGGCCGGAGGGATAGTCGGGGCCATGGGGACCCCTTCGCTCTCGGGCATTGTTGCCATCTCGCAATTCTCCTGCACAGAGTTCGCGCAGCCTGCACCTGCCGGAATATGGCGCCACACACGGCGCCGCTGGCTGGCACCGGCGACTCACGCAGCAAGATACATGCCAGACTGGGGGGAACGCAAGACGCAGGACGTAAGACGTAATGCGGGGTACGTGATATGGGACGCCCGACATGGCGCAGCCCCTATCACGTTTCACGCCTCGCGCGCCCCCGCCTTGGCCACGGCCTCCTGGAGCTCCTGCACGGTGAAGGGCTTGCGCAGGTAGGGGAGCCGGGTGCTCTGGAGGAAGGTCTGGCTCTCGGGGCGGATGGTATCGCCGGTGATGAAGAGGAAGCGCTGCGCAAGGGCGGGGTAGTCGCGCACCACGCGCGCGTAAAAGCCCGGGCCGTCGAGCTTGGGCATCTTGAGGTCGGCCACGATCAGATCGGGGGCGTGGCCCTGGGCGCAGGCTTGTGCGAGCGCTGCCAGACCCTGCTCGCCATCGGCGGCGGTGAGTAGCTCATGCCCTGCCGGCTCGAGCACGCGCCGGATGAGAGCTGCGATCAGTGTCTCGTCCTCGACCACCAGGATGCGACGCCGTTCGCTGCGGCGGGTCGTGGCCGGCACGGGCGGGGTGGTGCCGGCATGGCGCACCGGCAGCTCGATGACGAAGGTGGCACCCTGCTCAGGTTCGCTTTCAGCCCAGATGCGGCCACCGTGCTCGCGAACGATGCCGTAGCAGATCGAAAGGCCCAGCCCCGTCCCCTTGCCCACAGTCTTGGTGGTGAAGAAGGGGTCGAAGACGCGCTGCAGGAGGTGGCGAGGGATGCCCGGGCCGTTATCTGCAATGGCGATGCGGAGAGCGCCGGGGGATGGCTGGGTGCGGATGTGTATGCAGCGCTCGCTCTGCTGCTCGGCCAGGGCCTGCTCGGCATTGGCCAGGAGGTTGAGCAGCACCTGCTGCAATTGCCCGGCATCGGCCAGGGTGCAGGGCAGCGACGGGTCGAGTTGCAGCGTCAGGGCGATCCCTCTGGCCTGCAGCCGCGGCTGCTCCGACTCCACCACCTGCGTTACGAGCGCGTTGACGTCCACCTCGGTCAGTTGCATCTGGCCCTGCCGCGCAAAAGCCAGCAGGCCTTGCACGATGCGGGCGCTCCGCTTGGCCTGGCGCGAGATGCGTTCCAGGTCGGCGCGCACCTCGTCGGGCACGTTGGCGTCTTGGAGCAGCTCCGAGAAGCCGATGATCGTGGTCAGCGGGTTGTTCAGCTCGTGGGCAATGCCCGAGAGCATCTGCCCGATGGCTGCCAGCTTCTCGGCCTGGGCCAACTGGCCCTGGAGGGCGCGTTCATCCGTTACGTCGCGCACGACATGGACGCAGAACTCGTCGTCGTCGCTCAGCCGCGAGACGGTGATATGCAGCGTGCGCTGGCCCTCCCAGCGCAGGTCATACTCGGTGGCGCCTCGCGCCTGGCCGTTCTCGAGGGGCGGCGCGCACATGGCCCTGGCCTCCGGGCCTGCGGGGATGATCTCGAACCAGGGCCGGCCGATGATCTGCTCGAAGGAGCGCCCCATCAGCCGTGCGAGGGCGCGGTTGGCGCGCAGAACGCGGCCCTGCCGGTCATGCAAAAAGATGCCGTCGCTCAGGGCATCGAAGGTCTGCAGCCACTCGCGGCGTGCCCGGGCCACCTGATCGAACAGCCGCGCGTTGGCCACCGCAGCCGCCGTCTCATTCGCCAGCAGGTCCAGGATGTTGCGCTCGGTGGCGCTGAGGGCGCCGCTCTTGCCGTGGGGGCCGTAGAGGAAAACGCCTACCGGCTCCTCATGCAGGCGCACCGGGACGATCCATGCTGTGTCAAGGTGGGGCAGGCCGGCGGAGGGCTGGCTGTCGGGCAGGCAGCGCGCCCGGGTGTCTTCATGGGCGGTGAGGAGCCACTGGGTGAGGGGGTGCTCAGGGCCCCACTGGGCTTGTTGGGCCTCCTCGCTCAGGCCGCGCGCGGCCACCGCTTGCAGAGATCGGCCGGTGTGGTCCCACAGCGCAAAGAGGCCCCAGCGGATATCCAGCGTCTGCAAGGTGCGTTCGAGGATCATGGCCGCGAGGGGCTCGAGGTCCAGCACCGCCGGCGCGGCGACGGCCACCTCTTGGACCATGCGCCGGGCGGCGTAGCCCGAGGGGGGTAGCCGGCGTTCGATCCACAGAGTGAAGCGGTCGGTCAGGCCGGGAAGCACGAGCAACACGCCAATGACGACCAGGCCTGCCGCCAGGATGAGCCCGGCCCCGGGGACCGGGCGTGCCTGCCGGGCTCCGGAAACCAGGGCCGCATAGAGGAGCGTGGCCAGCAGGGTGATCAAGGCATACCCCAGGCTGCGCCGGCGGGCGAGGGGCAGGGGTGGCAGGTCGCGATGCAGCACCATGTGGGCGGCCAGCGCCGTCGCTGCCGAGAGCACAGTGATCTCCAGGCTGTAGGAGCTGGCGGGGGTTAGCCGGATCCCCGCCGTGAGCAGGGGGATTCCCAAGGCCGCGGCGATGAGGGCCAGGGAGGGGGCCGGGCGGGGCAGGGTGGGCTGGCCCCCCCAGGCGATCACGAGCGCCACGAACGCGTACCAGAGCAGCACCAAGGCCAGGCACGCAACCGCCCCTGTGGCAGCCCCCATGGGACCTCCTTGCAGTTGCAGCGACGACGGATGCGAAGAGGCCTGTATTCTACCCCCGGCAGCCTGAGGTTGACAAACGGCCCGCCCCTGCCTATAATACAGCCACAACGAGCCCGCGTGGCGGAATTGGCATACGCAGCAGGTTGAGGGCCTGTGCCCGTATGGGCGTGGAGGTTCAAGTCCTCTCGCGGGCACACGAAGCGAGGGGCGTGAGGGTGAGCTCACGCCCCTCTTCTTACGTTCGAAACCAACCTTCGATCCTCCTTCGCCAGCCCCCAGCTCCGCCGGTTCCCTGGTGGTGCCCCTCGGCACGCATCTTGCTGGGCCATGCAGTGGCGGAACGTGCCGTTTCCCAGGCTCTGAGGCACAGTTCTTGCCACATGACCGCAGGACCGTGAGAGTCGGCGCAGCCACCGCCGTGCCCAGGGCAGCAACGCTGCCCGTATCGCACGTTGCAAACTGGCCTGCCCCATCGGCAGAGGCTCTGCCAGCGCCGGGCAGGCGACGCGATTCTCCGGTCGTGTGGGCAGCACCTGATCTCTGACGGAGCGATGTTGTCGGAGGAGGAAGAAGATCATGGCCAGTAGAATCCAAGAGAGGCCTCGCGAGAGGGAGCGTGTCCCTGAGCAGCGAGGACAGGCTCCCGAAGAGGAACTGCGCCTCGAGCCGATGCTCAGCGACCGTGACTTTGAAAAGCTCTATGGGACGCGAGCCTGGCTGCGCGACCGGGTCCGTTTGGCGCCCGTTTTCGCCGCGCTCTTCATCACCATCGCGACCCAGGTGTTCCTGGTGACGTTGGGGATCTCGATCGGGGTGATCGTTTCCACAACGCCCACCGGGGGCATCACGGCGACCTTTGCGGCCGTGTCGATCCTGTGGTTCATCGTCAGCGGCTGGCTCTCGCTGTGGCTGGGTGGCTGGTACGCGGCCCACATGTCGGGCGTCGCGGGGATGATGGATGGCATCCTGAACGCCGTCGCGGTCTGGGGCCTGTACGTTTTCTCCAGTGTGCTGCTGGGTGGGATCTCGGGGCTGATCGGCATCGGTAGCCTGTTCAACGTCACCATCGGCGCCAACACCATCGACCTGTTGCGCGCGATCAACCTCAGCACCGCGGCCACGCTGACGCCGGCCCAGGCATCGGCCATCCAGTCTGCCGTCGCAGCGGCGGCGGGGGCAGTGTCGGCCCTCCTCGCCATCGGAGCAGGCTTTGCAATCCTGGGCGGTTGGTTGGGCCACCGGTCGCGCCAGGTGCACGCGCGGCCGGAGGCGCGGCCTTAGGCTGGGGATCATCGCCGTCCGGCGGGTGGGACGCCACCCGCCGGACGGCGATGGGATGCGCGTCGTGGGTGCCCGTTCAGGCAGGTCGCTGCCGCCTTCCCCGAACCCCTCCTCGCCCTGACCTCCGGCGCCCTCCGCATGCCCCGTAGCGCAGGAAGCCGGCCTGCTGCAACGACTCATGGCCAGGGAAAACGCCGCACATCGGGCTTGACAAGATTGAAAAACCGGTCTATAATAGCAGATTGCCGTAATATACCCCTTGAGTGGTTGGGTTGCCGTACCAGGTCCCCCAGAGTAGACCCGGCGCATTGGTTGGTTTTGAGGAGGCGCGCCGTCGCGCAGGCCGCTGCAGCGATCGATGGCACCCGGCAAGGAGGGGGCAGCACAAATCTCGGTTGTCATCCGTCAGAGCGCAAAGGCGATGGGAACCGAGATTTTATGCTGTTCAAAGGCAGCGATTCTTGTTTGTTCGCTTGATCAGGTTCTGAGGAGGGACGCGTTGGAGATCAACGACATCAGGGCAATGCGGATCAGCCTGGCCTCGCCAGAGCAGATCCATCAGTGGTCCCACGGTGAGGTGACCAAGCCCGAGACCATCAATTATCGTCGTCTCCGACCCGAGAAGGATGGACTCTTCTGTGAGGCGATCTTTGGCCCCACGAAAGACTGGCAGTGCTACTGCGGCAAGTACAAGAAGGTTCGCTACAAGGGCGTCGTTTGCGAAAAGTGTGGCGTCGAAGTTACCCATTCCCGTGTGCGTCGCGAACGCATGGGGCATATTGAGCTGGCCACACCGATTGCGCACATTTGGTACACGCGGCGGTCTCCGAGCTATCTGGGCCTCTTGCTGAACATTTCCCAGCGCAACCTTGACCGGGTGCTCTATTTCGCCCAGTACATTATCACCCACATTGACGAGGATGCTCGCCAGCGGGCGCTGCGCCGCCTCGACGAGGAGGCGAGCCGCGAGACGACCCGCCTGACCCGCGCCGCCCAGGAAGAACTCGACGCGATCGATGCCCGCCTGAACGAGGAAGTGGCCCACATTGCGGAGCAGCGCGAGGCTCTGCAGAGGGAGATGGAAGAGCGGCTGACTGCAGCGACCGATGAGGTGATGCGCGAGGCCACCGCCCTGCAGGATGCCCTCAACAAGGCCAAGGACACGCCGGCCCCCGAGCGGCTGGTTTTCGGGCCCAGCGATACTGTGATCCTGGAAAAGGGCGAAGTGGCCCGGCGCGAGCACAGGCAGTTGCTCAACGCGACGGTGCAGACCAAGCTGAACGATCTGGATGCGCGCATCCATGAGGAGTACGGCGCGCGCATCGCCGAGCTCGACGCGCAGGAGGGCCCCGCCCGGGAGCGCGCCCAGGAGGAGCGCACCCACGTCCAGGAGCGGTTGACCCAAGAGGTGAGCGAGATCGAGGATCGCATCGAGGCCGACCGTGAGGAACTGCAGGGCCTGCGCAAAAAGATGCTGATCAATGAGAGCCGCTACCGCGAGCTCGAGGAAAAGTGGGGCCGCGTCTTCAAGGCCGGCATGGGCGCCGAGGCGGTCTATGAGATCGTGAAAGAGATCGACCTGAACACCATGGCCGATGCCCTGCGCCGCGAGATGAAGCAGACTCGCTCCAAGCAGCGCAAGAAGAGGGCAGCCAAGCGGCTGCGCGTGGTCGAGGCGCTGCGCAGCTCGGGCAACCGGCCGGAGTGGATGATCCTCACTGCGCTGCCGGTGATCCCGCCCGAACTGCGCCCCATGGTCCAGCTCGACGGTGGCCGCTTCGCCACCAGCGACCTGAACGATCTCTATCGCCGCGTGGTGAACCGGAACAACCGCCTCAAGCACCTGATGAAACTGCAGGCGCCTGAGGTGATCATCCGCAACGAGAAGCGCATGCTCCAGGAGGCGGTCGACTCGCTGATCGACAACAGTCGCCGGGGCAAGGCCATCTCGCTGCGCGGCCGCCGCCAGCTCAAGTCGCTCTCCGATATGCTCAAGGGCAAGCAGGGGCGCTTCCGACGCAACCTGCTGGGCAAGCGCGTGGACTATTCCGGGCGCTCGGTGATCGTGGTGGGCCCGCAGCTCAAGCTGCACCAGTGCGGCCTGCCCAAGCGCATGGCGCTGGAGCTCTTCCGGCCATTCGTGATGCACAAGCTGGTCGAGTACAACTATGCCATCAACGTCAAAGGCGCCAAGCGCCTGGTGGAGCGCGAAGTCCCCGAGGTCTGGGAGGTGCTGGAAGAGGTCATCAAGACCCGGCCGGTGCTGCTGAACCGCGCACCGACCCTGCACCGCCTGGGCATCCAGGCCTTCGAGCCGGTGCTGGTCGAAGGGAATGCCATCCAGATCCACCCGCTGGTCTGCTTCGCCTTCAACGCGGACTTTGACGGCGACCAGATGGCCGTGCACGTGCCGCTTTCGGAGCGGGCGGTGCAAGAGGCGCGCGAGTTGATGCTGGCGTCGAAGAACCTGCTCCTACCGGCCAACGGCGAGCCCGGCGTGGGGCCTTCGAAGGATATGGTGCTGGGCTGCTACTGGCTGACCATCGAGCGCGAGGGCGTGCCGGGCGAGGGCAAGGTCTTTGGCGACTATGACGAGGTGGCCCTGGCCTACTCGTTGGGCAAGGTGCACCTGCATGCCCGGTGCAAGTTCTACACCGAACCCGGGCCCAACCGCAAGAAGCAACTGATCGAGACGACGGTGGGCCGCGTGCTCTTTAACCAGATCCTGCCCGAAGCGCTGCGCTTCAAGAACGAGGTGATGGACAAGGGCGCGCTCAAGAAGCTGGTGGCCGAGGGCTACCAGAAGCTGGGCATGGAAGGCACCGCCGAGCTGGTCGACAAGATCAAGGAGATCGGCTTCCGCTATGCGACCCAGTCGGGCGTGACCATCGCCATCGACGACCTGGTCGTGCCGCCGGAGAAGGCTGCCATCCTTGACGACGTGAACAAGCGGGTCGACGCGGTGGAGCGGCAGTACCGGCGCGGCCTGATCACCGAGAACGAGCAGTATCTCAAGACGGTGGAGCTGTGGACCGAGGCGACGGAAGAGGTCACCAACGCGGTGGCCAAGCGCCTCGACCCGCAGGGGTCCATTGGCGTGATGGCCAACTCGGGCGCCACCAAGGGCGGCCTGCAGCCCATCCGCCAACTGGCGGGCATGCGCGGCCTGATGGCCGACCCCTCGGGGCGCATCATCGCGCTGCCCATCCAGTCGAACTTCCGTGAGGGCCTGACGACCCTGGAGTACTTTATCTCGACCCACGGTGCACGCAAGGGCTTGGCCGATACCGCGCTGCGCACGGCCGACGCCGGCTACCTGACCCGCCGCCTGGTCGACGTGGCACAGGATGTGATCATCAACGCCGAGGACTGTGGCACGAAGGATGGTGTGTGGATCGACGCGGCCACCAGCCAGGGCACCGGCGAGACCTTTGCCGAGCGCGTGCTGGGCCGCCTGGCCGCCGCCGCGATCGTGGACCCCAAGACCGGTGAAGTGCTCGTGGACCGCGACCAGATGATCGACGAGGAGCGGCTCGAGGCGTTGCGGACTGCAGGCATCACCAAGGTGCGGGTGCGCTCGCCCATGACCTGCCAGTTGCGCTACGGTATCTGCGCCAAATGCTATGGGCGTGACCTGGCCCGGGGCGACCTGGTGAAGGTCGGCGAGGCGGTGGGCATCATCGCCGCCCAGTCGATCGGCGAGCCCGGCACCCAGCTCACCCTGCGCACCTTCCACACCGGCGGTGTGGCCGGCGGCGGCGACATCACCCAGGGCCTGCCGCGCGTCCAGGAGATCTTTGAGGCGCGCATCCCCAAGGGTGAGGCGATCATCGCCGAGATCTCGGGCCTGGTGCACATCGAGCGCGACGGCGACGAGCGCACGGTGCACGTCGTCTCCACCGAGCAGCGCTCGCGAGAGTACGAGGTGCCCGGCAACTGGGGCATCAAGGTCGAGGATGGCGACCACGTACAGGCTGGTGACCTCTTGGCCAAGCGCGGCCAGGAGGAGATGCTGGCCGATGTGGCCGGCCTGGTGAGCGTGCAGGATCATACGATCACCATCCGCTACGAAGAGCGCGATGAGCGCACCTACGAGGTTCCGGCGGCGGCTCGCCTGCGCGTGACCGAAGGCCAGCAGGTGCAGGCCGGCGACCAGATCACCGAGGGCGCCAAGAACCCGCACGAGATCCTGCGCATCATGGGCCCCGATGAGGTGTACCGCTACCTGGTCGAAGAGGTCCAGAAGGTGTACCGCTCTCAGGGCGTGAACATCAATGACAAGCACATCGAGATCATCATCCGCCAGATGATGCGCCGCGTGCGCATCCGCACCTCGGGCGACAGCCCGGTGCTGCCCGGCGAGGTGATCGACCGCCTCGACTTTGAGGCGATGAACAACCGCATCATTGCCGAGGGCGGCCAGCCGGCGACGGCTACACCGATCCTCCTCGGCATCACCAAGGCAGCCCTGAGCACCGATTCGTTCCTGTCGGCTGCGTCGTTCCAGCACACGATCAGCGTGCTGGCCAACGCGGCCATCGAGGGCCGGCGCGACGACTTGCACGGCCTGAAAGAGAGCGTCATCATCGGTAAGCTGATCCCAGCGGGGACGGGCTTTGACCGCGCCCACGGCAACGGGGGCGATGGAGAGGGCCGGCCGCCTTCGGGTCCAACCCAGTTTGGCGAGCGCCGTTCCGCCCTCGACATGACATCGTTGTTCAGCGCCTTACCGGCCGATGCGGACGATGAGGAGGAGTCCGAACCCTCGGAGGAGACGGCTACCATCGAGGAGTAGGCTATGCCCCCGACCATCATCATCCGCCGCAGGAACGAAGGGCGGCGGCATGGTGGGAACAAGGTCACGAGGGTGGTTCAAGTCCTGCTGGCAGCCCTGGTCGTCCTGGGGCTGGCCATCGCAGGAGTGACGGCAAGCAGCATCCTAGCCTTCATCGGTGCCTACAGCTACTTCGCGCGAGACCTGCCGGTCCCCGAGCAGGTCGAGGAGCGGGTGCTGACGTCGTTCCAAACGACGAGGATCTACGACCGCACAGGCCAGCACCTGCTCTACGAGGTCATCAGCCCTGAGGGGGGCGATCGCACGATCGTCCCCCTCAGTGATATCCCCATCTACCTCCGCCAGGCGACCATCGCCCTCGAGGATCGCACGTTCTACACCAACCCCGGTGGCGTGAACGTGGAGGGCATCGTCCGCGCCTTCTGGAACAACCTGCACGGCCTGCCCGTACAGGGGGGGAGTTCGATCACGGCCCAGTTGGTGCGCAACGTGGTCATGGACCCCGAGGAACGCTTCGCCCTCAGCTATGAGCGCAAGATCAAAGAGGTCATCCTCTCCTACGAGCTGACGCAGCGCTACTCCGGGCGCGAAGGCCGCGATCGCATCCTGGAGTGGTACCTCAACACCGTCTACTATGGCAACAATGCCTATGGCGTGGAGGCGGCGGCCAAGGTCTACTTTGGCAAGCATGCGAAGGACCTGAGCCTGGCCGAAGCAACCATGCTGGCCAACATCCCCCAGTACCCCGCCAAGAACCCGATCGACAACCCCCAGGATGCCAAGGCCCGCCAGGGGTTGACCCTCAAGGCGATGGTGGAGCAGGGCTATATCACTGCGGAAGAGGCCGATGCCGCCTACCGGGCCGAGCTCCCCAAGCCCCCGGAGCGCGGCGGCATTCGGATCGAGGCCCCCCACTTTGTGATGTACATTCTCAAGGCGCTGGAGGAGCGCTACGGCAAGCGGGCCGTGTATGGGGGTGGCCTGAAGGTCATCACGACGCTCGACTATGATCTCCAGAACACGGTGCAGAACATTGTCACCAGCACGGTGCGCAGTTGGCCGGCCTCTGCCAACGCCCACAACGCTGCCGCAGTCGTCATCCGCCCCACCACAGGCGAGATCCTGGCCATGGTGGGCAGCGTCGACTATTTCGATACTTCCATCGACGGCCAGTGCAACATGGCGGTGGAGCCGCGGCAGCCGGGTTCGTCGTTCAAGCCCTATACCTATGCCGCCGCTTTCGAGCAGGGCTACAACCCGGCGACCATGGTCGAAGACAAGCGCACGGCCTTCGGGCAGCCCTTCGCCGCACCCTACGTGCCCGAGAACTTTGACCGGAGCTATCACGGTAACATGCCCCTGCGGCGCGCCCTGGCCTGCTCGTACAACATCCCAGCCGTGCTGCTGCTGAACCGCATCGGCATCGATAGCGCGGTGGATATGGCCCATCGCCTGGGCATCACTACCATCCGCGACCGCACCAGCATCGGCCTCTCGGTGACCCTGGGGGCAGCAGAGATCCCGCTGGTCGACCATACCTATGGCTTTAGCGTCTTTGCCAACCACGGTGTGATGGCCGGGGTGCCTGTGCCGCCCCAGCGCAGGGAGCCGGGCTACCGCGAGCTGGACCCGGTGTGCATCCTGCAGGTCACCGATGGCCGGGGCCGTGTGCTCGACGACTTTTTGGGCCCGGTGCGCAAACAGGTGCTGGACCCCCAGGTGAGCTACCAGATCTGGAGCGTCCTTTCCGACAATGCCGCCCGCACACCGGCCTTCGGGCCGGTCAACGCCCTGGTGGCCAGCCGCCCCGCCGCTGCCAAGACCGGCACCACCAACGAGAACTGGGACTGCTGGACGATGGGCTTCAACCCTCAGGTGACGGTGGGCGTGTGGGTAGGGAACGCCGACCATAGCCCCATGGGCTCGTGGTACGGCGCCATCGCGGCAGCGCCCATCTGGAACCAGATCATGGAGCAGTGCTTCAAATCGCTGGCGCCGGTGGACTACATTCAGCCGCCCCAGATGAAGTGGGTGGAGGTCGACCTGGAGACCGGCGCCCTGCCGGGCTCGGGGAAGACGCGCGTCAAGGACGTATTCGCCGAGGGGTGGGAGCCGGTGAGCAACAAGAAGGTGCACATGGATATCGCCATCTGCCGCGCCTCTGGCAAGCTTGCCACCCCCGACTGCCCGCCTGACGAAGTGGAGCACCGTAGCTATGACCTGTACCCCACCGCCAACGGGCAGTGGGTGCGCAGCCTCAAGGACCCGCAGCCGCCCACCGAGTACTGCGACGTCCACAAGCCACACTAGGAGGGTTCTCGGCCGCGCGCGGTGAGTCGCTTGACAAACGAGAGCAGCCGTGGTATAGTACCGGCCGTACGAGATGCCGGGGTGGCGGAACTGGCAGACGCGCTGCGTTCAGGGCGCAGTGGGAGTTCTCCCATAAGGGTTCAAATCCCTTCCTCGGCACCAGGCTTGAGGCCCGCGGGGAGTCACGCGGGCCTTTTTGATTCGCGGCGGCGGGCACGAGGCGCCCCGGAGCGGGCCGGCCGACCGGAAGCGTGGCGCATGGGCGTCGGAAGTTGCATATGGCTCACCCTGCGCAGGCCGGCCAACAGTGCAAACGCAGCCAGCGCCCCAGCCGCGCTGGCCAACAAACCCCCCACCAGACCGCTGACGATCTCCAGCATACCGGTCTCTTCCAAACTGACGCCCTTGGCGGGCGTGCTGAGTTTTTGCTCCATCTGTGAGAACGCCTGCGGGCCGCAGCAGTTGCGGCGCCGCGGCGTTCAGTGAGCCATGGGTAGCCAGGCCGCCGCCGGCAGGAACAGGGACACGCAGGTGTAGGCGCCCTCGAGGCTCTCCACAGACAGCGAGCCGCCGATCACAGCCATCATCGTGCTGTGCAGCGCCAGGCCCTGGCCGCTGCCGCCCTCTGCGGGCGGCGCCGACCGCATGCCCACGCCGTTGTCCTCGATGCGCAGTTCCAAGCCATTGCGTTCATGGGCGACAATTGTGAGTCGCAGCGGGCGCCCGTTTTCATGCCCTCGCCCGTGGCGGGCCGCATTGCGCAGTGCCTCTCGCGCCGCGTAGAACAGCACCTCGGCCGCAGGGAGCGACAGGCTACGGGCCCGTGCCTCGGCCTCAGGCTCGATGCGCCACTCCACCGTGTCAAAGCTGCCGGCCAGCTCGCCGGCTACCAACCCCCGGATGGTCTCGAGCAGTCCCAACCGCTCCAGGGTGGGCGCCGCAGGGGGCGGCATGTCGTGCAGGAGGTCGGAGATGCGGCGATGCACCTCGGTGAGCAGCTCCACAGCAGTTGGTGGCACCTCAGCGCTGCCCAGCTTGAGTATGGCTGCGTGCAGGCGAGGCAACACATCGTCGTGCAGGGCACGCCGCGCCTGGCCATCGAGCACCCGGCTTTCGGTCAGGCGGCGGCGTTGCAGCGCCATCAGGCGCCGCGCCAGCTCGGCTGAAGCCTGCGTATCCAACAGGCGCTCACCGCCGGCCCGCGCGATCTCGATCTCCTCCTGGGCGTACAGCCCACCGTCGCGTTTCTCGCCCAAGAGCAACACGCCGATCAGCTCGCTGCCGCTCCAGAGCGGCACCGCCCAGGTCGCCTCACCGTAGGCGGCCGGGTCCACCGGCATGCAGAGGGTGGCCGAGGAGCTGATCTGGCCCACGAGCGACGGCAGCGCTGCCGTTGGCGCGGGCTGTCCGGGCGGGTAGCACAGTGGCGGGCCGGCCAACGGCGCGAGCGGTCCCAGCGCCGCCAGGTAGGCCACGCGCGCGCCCAGGAGGTCGGCGCACATGGCCTCGAACGGCTCAGCCGCCGCGTGGGCATCGGCCGCGCCCACGGGCTGGTCGGCGCGCAGGTGCTCGTAGAGGCGCTGACTGGCTACGAAGGGGCGCAGTTGCTCGATGTAGCGCTCACGCTCGGCATACGACTGCCGGCTGAACAGGGCATAGGAGGCGGCCATTAGAACGCCACAAGCGAGCAGCCCATACGTCGGACTGCTCCCGCGAGCCAGGCTGCCCCCCGCCACCAGCCCAAACGCTGCCGCCAGGAGGATGGTGCTCTGCCAGTGGCTACGTAGGCCGCGCCGGGGCAGCACCTTGCCGGTAAAGATCTCATAGGAGACCACGGCCTGCCCCAGGCACAGGATCGCAACAGCGATCAGCGCG
>Ga0123519_10003492_pt1 | contig 25964 bp, 17 predicted proteins | sample YelNatPaOPRAMG02_FD_87396 | JGI IMG/M metagenome (GOLD analysis project Ga0123519, IMG submission 87396) | Hot spring microbial communities from Yellowstone National Park - Yellowstone National Park OP-RAMG-02 (version 2) | ecosystem: Environmental > Aquatic > Thermal springs > Hot (42-90C) ...
ACAGGGAGTCCGGATTTCGATCGACGACTTCGGGACGGGATACTCCTCCCTCTCCTACCTGTCCCGGTTCCCGGTAGACGAGATCAAGGTTTCCCAGGAGTTCGTCATGCGGATGGCCAAAAGTCCGCGCGACCTGAAACTGGTCAAGACCATCATCCAGATGGGAAAAAGCCTGCGTCTGAACCTGGTTGGGGAGGGCGCCGAAACGCAGGAGGAAGTCGATATACTCAAGGATCTCGGGTGTTCCGTCATCCAGGGGTTCGCCCTCTCGCGGCCCCTTCCGGCCGCGGAGATGGAAGCTTACTGGGATACCTTCCTTTAGTCCGGTAACACAAATGATGCAAACGGGAGGAATACGGTTGTGGATTTGATTCTCTGGCGGCATGCGGAGGCCGGGGCATCCGGGTCGGGGGATGACCAGCGGGAGCTGACATCGAAAGGCCGGATGGCTGCGCGGGAAATCGCATCCTGGCTTTTGCCGCGTCTGCCTTCCCGTTTTTACCTGATTTCGAGCCCTGCCGTCCGGGCGCTGGAGACGGCGCGGTGTCTCCAGCCGGATCCGGAAATCGTGACCATGCTTTCCACGGGAACGACGCCCCAGGCTTTCCTGCAGGCGACCGGCTGGCCGGACCGAATGGAGACGGTGGTCGCGGTCGGCCACCAGCCGACCCTGGGTCTGGTGGCTTCCCTCGTGATGACGGGGGAGCTCTATCCCTGGGCGGTCAAAAAGGGAGCCCTCTGGTGGTTCCGTATCCGGCCGGAAAAGGGGGAGGGACCCGTTCTCCGGGTCGTGATCTCTCCGGAGATACTGGACCCTTTCCCCTGAACTTTTCCCCTAGCACAAGGGGGCGTGCCGCTTTCTGCGGAGGGGCGGATTTTTGAGCACATGCGTTGCACTTTCGATATTTTCCAGTAATTCGTCGATCATCGTCCGGCTGACGTTTTCCCGGACGACAACCCTCAGAAGAGAGACCTCGCTGGCATCCGGCGGCAACGTGTAGGCCGGAACAATCCAGCCGTACTGCCGGAGTTCGGAGGCGATTTCCGGTTCCCTCCCCGCATGGGGCGCCTTCAGCCGGAAGGCGACGATCGGCAGGGTCGGATCGGGATCCACCGGCTCAAAAAGAGGGGAGCCGGCCAGTTCTTTCGCCAGATAGCGGGCGTTGGTCCGGCAGTTTTCCATGATGGACCGGTACCCTTTTTTCCCGAGCCGCAAAAGGTTGTAGTACTGTCCAATGACGAAGGCGGCGTTGGAGGAGAAGTTCAGGGTGTAGGTCTCCTCCTCGGAGCCAAGGTAATTGACGCGGAACACCAGATCGTCCGGCAAATCTTTCCGGTCCCGGAAGATCAGCCAGCCGACTCCTGGATACACCAGTCCGAACTTGTGCCCCGACACGTTGATCGAACGGACGCGCGACAGCCGGAAATCCCACCGACGGTCCGGCTCGAGGAACGGGAGGATCAGTCCTCCGCTCGCCCCGTCCACGTGGATCGGGATCTGCCACCCCCGCTCCTTTTCCAGTTTCTCGAGGGCGGCGTTCAGCTCTTCCACCGGGTCGATCTGACCGGTGAAGGTGGTTCCGACCACCGCCCCCACCGCGATGGTGTTTTCATCGATCCACCGGAGGGCTTCCCCGATGTCCATCGTGTACCTTCCGGGCTTGAGCGGAACGGTGCGCATCTCCACGTCGAAATAACGGGCAAACTTGTCCCAGACCACATGGACGTCTCCTCCGACCACCAGGTTGGGGCGATCTGCCGGACGACCGGCCGCACGCGCCCGGATCTGCCAGCTTTTCTTGTGGGCCAGGAGACCCAGAAGGATCGCCTCCGACGAGCCGATAGTCGATGTGCCGGCGACGTCCTCCGCAGGAGGCGCGTGGAAAAGGTCGGCCAGCATGTGGACGACCCGGTGCTGGATTTCCCCCGTCCGGGGGTATTCGCTCTGGTCGACGAGATTTTTCCGGAGGTTTTCCTGGATGAGCCGCTCGGCCTCCGGTTCCATCCAGGTGGTGACGAAGGAGGCCAGGTTGAGGGAGGGGTTTCCGTCGAGCTCCAGTTCGTCATGAATGATCTGGTAGACACTGGCCGGCGGGAGGCTGTCCTCCCCCATCCGGTAGGTTTTCAGATCCTTCGTGAAGAACCGGCTGCCATAGGTGGTCCTGAGGGAGTCGTCGTGTGTCTGGCTGTGACGTCGTCTGGTCAGCATGTCTCCTCCTGACGTTGATGGTTGTGAGAAAACCGGGAATCGGGGCGCGCAAGGCAACCCCCCGTCAAAGTCACTTTAACGGATTTTTGATGTTCCCGGAAGGCGTGGCAAAAAATGGGCGGTCCTGATTCGTACGGGTTGATCCGGTGTGGTCGATATGTCTAAGGTAAAAAAGCGATCATCGGAACGCCCTCACCCGCGAACCGTCATCTTCCGTATGAAGGAGGCCAGCCTGATGGAGGACCCCACCAGAAGCGGCGATTTTGTTCCATTGTCCTCACCGATGCCCGGTCCGCGGGATCTCGGGCCTCTGGGGGCCGTTGTTGTCCGATCCGGGACACTTTTCCGGGTCTGGGCCCCGCTGGCCGGGACGGTGGAACTGGTGATCGACCGTTCCGGCGAACGTCCCCGCCCGATGGAACAACAGGAGGACGGATACTGGGTAAAGACCGTTTCCGACGCCCCTCCGGGAACCCTCTACCGCTACCGGCTGGACGGTGAAAGACAGCTCCCCGATCCGGCCTCGCGACTCCAGCCGAAGGGGGTTCATGGGCCGTCGTCCGTCTGGGCGCCTCCTTTTTTCGATCCGTTTTCGGCCGAACCGGCCTCATCGTTTCGCGGCCACGCCCTGAAAGACCTGATCTTCTATGAACTCCACGTGGGGACCTTTTCAGGACTTTCGACCTTCGAAGGGGTTATCCGGGGCCTCGACCACCTGGCGGATCTGGGTGTGACGGCCCTTGAGCTGATGCCCCTTTCCCAGTTCCCGGGGGAACGGAACTGGGGGTATGACGGGGTCTGCCCCTTTGCGATTCAGATGTCCTACGGAGGGCCGGACGGCCTCCGGGATCTGGTTCGCGCCTGCCATGAGCGGCACCTTTCGGTTTTTCTCGATGTGGTCACCAACCACCTGGGTCCGGAGGGGAACTACCTCTCCGCGTTCGGCCCCTATTTCTCGCGGACAACGCGCACCCCCTGGGGGGAGGCGCTCAACTTCGACGAATCCGGAAGCGACCATGTCCGGCATTTTTTTCTCGAGAACATGCGGTACCTGGCCCGGACATTCGACGTCGACGGTTTCCGTTTCGACGCCGTCCACGCCATTCGCGACCAGTCCGCCCACCCGTTCCTGGCGGACATGTCGGTGATGGCCTCCCGGATCGCCGAAAGCCGGGGGCGCCCCCTGCACCTGGTCGCGGAGTCGAATCTCAACGACCGCCGGCATGTCATTCCTCCGGACAAGGGGGGGATGGGGTTCGACGCCCAGTGGAGCGACGACTTCCACCATGCTGTGCATGTCGCGTTCACCGGCGAAAAAGATGGGTATTATGCGGATTTCTCGGGCGGAAAAGATGTGGCGCGGGCGATGGCCGGGGGGTTCGTCTACCAGGGGCAGTACGCACCCTCGTTCAACCATCGACGCGGCTCCCCTTCGGAAGATTTGCCCGGACAATCCTTCGTGGTTTTTGCCCAGAACCACGACCAGGTGGGAAACCGAAGGGAAGGAGACCGCCTCTCTTCCCGGCTGACGGAGGAGGCGCTCAAGTGCGTGGCCGCCCTGGTCATCCTCTCCCCCGCGCTTCCGCTCCTGTTCATGGGGGAAGAGTATGGAGAAACCCGTCCGTTCCAGTTTTTCACCAGCCATGGCGATCCGGATCTGATCCGGGCGGTCCGGGAAGGACGTACCCGGGAGTTTGCCGCGTTCGGGTGGAAGGGGGACGTTCCGGATCCCCAGGATGTCCGGACCTTTGATGCCTCCCGGCTTTCCCGGGACCTCTCGGAAATCACCCTGGACGCCCGCGAAACCCGCATTCTGGACTTTTACCAAAAACTCATCCGGCTGCGGAAATCCCGTCCGGCACTCGCTCCTCCGGATAGGATGGACGACGGATCCCTCCGGATCGCGGGGCCCCGGTACGGCGTGCTCGCCCTCCTGCGGACGGGGGAGAGCAGGGTCCTGGTGCTCTGGAACCTGACGGAACGCGAAAGGCCCGTTCCCGAACCCTGGCTTGAACGGGAGCTGGGCTGGAAGGGGCCGGGTCTTGTCGCGCTCGATTCCCGCGAAGGTTCCTCCGCCGGCTCCCACCTTCTCGCGCCTTACCAGGTCGTCGTCCGGGAGGAGGGGAGCACCCCGTGAAACTGACGGATCTCCGGCCGGGCGACCGGATCCCCCTGGCCACCTATCGCATGGGGTTTCACAAGGGATTTCGTCTGTCCCAGGCCCTCCGTCTCGTCTCCTACCTGGAGCGGTTGGGGATCACCACCCTGTACGCCTCCCCCCTCTTCGCCTCCCGCTCAGGCAGCAACCACGGATACGACGTGACGGACCCCACCCGCCTGAACCCCGAAATCGGGAACCGGACGGACTTCGAGCGGCTCGGCCGGGCGCTCCGAGACCGGAGAATGGGGATGATCCTGGATATCGTTCCCAACCACATGGCCGCCCATTTTGAAAACCCCTGGTGGAGGGACCTTCTGGAAAACGGGGAGTCCTCCCGTTTTTCCATGTTCTTCGACGTCGACTGGGATCCCCCCCAGCGGGCCCTTGAGCACCGGATCAGTCTGCCGATACTCGGCGCGCCCTACCAGAAGGTCCTCGAAAACCGCGAGTTCGAGCTGGTGTTCGGAAAACGGGGTTTCGCCGTCCGTTACTGGGGTACACTGCTGCCGGTCGATCCCGGAACCCTCCAGCCGGTGCTCGCGGAAATTCGGGAACAGCTCCCCGAAAGCCAGGAAAAGGACGTCTCGGAGGCCCGGGACGCCATCGCCGCCATTTCGGACGAAATCGCCCGTCTGTCGTCCCGCAACCCTTCCCGTTTCACCCGCCGTCTCCGGAGCCGCTCGGGAGAACGGATCCACAAGTCTCTCCGGGCGCTCCGGCGAAAGAGCCTTCCCTTTCGGGAGGCGATGGACAAAACGCTTGCCGAATACAACGGAATCCGGGGGATTCCCTCTTCCTTCGACCGTCTGGACGCCCTCCTGGACCGACAGGTCTACTGGCTTTCCCACTGGAAAACCGTTACCCGGACCCTCAACTATCGCCGGTTTTTCGACGTGGCCGACCTGGTGGGCGTCCGGATGGAGGACGAACGGGTTTTCGAGGCCTTCCACCACCAGCTGCTCGACTGGGTGTCGAAGGGTCTGGTGACGGGGGTCCGGGTGGACCATGTGGACGGCTTGCGGGATCCGTCTGAGTATCTGGGCCGACTCGTCCGCCATCTTCGGGAAGCCCTCCCCCAGGGGACCCCGCAGGTCTGGGTGGAGAAGATCCTCGCTTCCGGCGAACCCCTTCCGGGAGACTGGCCGGTCATGGGGACCACGGGCTATGAGTTCATGAACCGGCTGACCGCCGTTTCCGGAGATCCGGAGGGGGTCCGGTCCATCCGCCGCTGGTATGAAACCCGGATTTCCCCGGGAGCCTCATTTGAAGACAGCGTGTACCATCTGAAGAAGTATGTGGCGGAGACCCTCCTGGGGGGGGAACTCCGGCGACTGACTTTGATGCTGGAGTGGCTCGCCCAGAACGGCCGGACCGCCCGGGAGCTTCCGTTTCGGGACCTGCAGGGAGGAATCGTGGAAATTTCTGCCTGTCTGGCGGTCTACCGGACCTATATGCGAAACGACGCGGTCTCCCAGGCAGACAGGACCCGGATCGACCAGGTCCTGTCCGAAGCCCGCCGGCGCCACCGGGTCCGGCGCCAGGGACTCTACCGGTTTTTTGAACGGATACTGACGCTCGATATCCCCGCCGACACCCCCGCGGAGCGGAAAGTGCGGTGGACGGATTTTGTGGCGGGGTGGCAGCAGTTCACCGGGCCGGTCATGGCCAAAGGGGTCGAGGACACCGCGTTTTACCGGTACAGCCCGTTGATTTCGTTCAACGAGGTCGGGGGCGATCCCCGGTGCGAAGCCCTGGATACGACGTCGTTCCACGCGTTCAACGCCCGCAGGCTGGACACCCATCCCCTGACGCTGTCGGCCACCTCGACCCACGACACCAAGCGAAGCGAGGATGTCCGGGCCCGGATTCAGGTCCTGTCGGAATACGGGGAGGAATGGATCGCCCGCGTCGAACAGTGGATGCGCTGGAACCGTTCGCTCAGGGTTTCCTTCCAGGGGGTGACGGTTCCGGACCCGGCCCTCGAACTCTTTCTGTATCAGACGCTGGTGGGCGCCTGGCCCCTGGCAGGGGAGAAGGAGGGGGATTTTTCTGCCCGGATGGAGGCGTACGCCGTCAAGGTGGTCCGGGAGGCAAAAATCCGATCCAACTGGATCACCCCAGACACCGGCTATGAGGAGGCTCTTCTGAATTTTTTGCGGGCGCTTTTCGGAAAACGGCGGACCACTCCCTTTTGGGAGGACTTCGTCCGTTTTTCGGCTGAGGTGGCCCGGGAGGGGGCGGCCCTGAGCCTCGGCTGGCTGGTCCTGAAAATGACCTCTCCGGGGGTGTGCGATTTCTATCAGGGGACGGAGCTCTGGGACCTGTCGCTCGTGGACCCCGACAACCGCCGTCCCGTGGATTACGCCCGCCGGGAACGCTTTCTCGCCGACATTCTCTCCGGCCGGAAGACGGATCCCGGCGGAATCTTCCACCAGCTCCTTGACAACTGGCCCGATGGACGGGTCAAGATGTTTGTGATGCTGTCGGTTCTGGAAGAGCGCCGGAGGCATCCCGACCTGTTTCTGGAAGGGAGCTACCGTCCGCTCAACCCCGGATGGGAGGAGGAGCAGCAGATGGTCGGATTTGTCCGGAGCCTTCCGGGAAGGGATTTGCTGGCAGTGGTCTCCCGCCGCGTCCGGGGACGGCTCGCTCCCGGCTCCCTGCGGGTTATAGACGGACGATTCGCCGGAAAGAGCGTTCCGTTGCCCGAAGGGGTCGACCCCGGAGGATGGCGCCATCTTCTGACCGGGAATCCCGTTCGGGCGTTCGCGGGGGAAGGGCCGGCGCTGATGATGGAGGATGTGATGGCCGGAGCGCCCCTGTCTGTTCTGGTCCGGGAAAAAACGTTGTCGGAGGGGAACAAGCGATGATGGAACAGGAACAGATCTGGATCCAGCAGGGCGTCCTGTACGAGATTTATATCCGGAGTTTTTCCGACGCATCGAAGGACGGGGTGGGGGATTTCAGGGGACTGGCCGACCATATGGAGTATGTCGCCCGCCTGGGGGTGAAGGGGGTCATCCTGAACTGCCCTTTCCAGTCCTTCTCCGGCAACACGCGCCATCCCCTGGTCGACTGGATGCGCCTGGACCCGATCCTGGGCACCCTGTCGGATTTTCTGATGGTGCTCGAAAAAGCCCACTCCCTGGGAGTGCGGGTCATCCTGTCGCTGCCGGTGAACGCCACGAGCGACCGGCATGTCTGGTTTCTCGAGTCCCGGAACCGGCATTCCCGCTATTTGCGCAAGAGCTATTTCTGGTCGGAACGTCTGAAACTCGCCCAGGCTCCCGACAAGGAGACGCCGGAGGTTGCGAACTGGGCCCAGGACGACGACACGGGCCAGTATTACTGGTACCAGGACCACAAGGACGAGCCGGCCATCAACTACGGGGACCCTGAAATCCTTGAGGAGATCCGCCGGGTGTTCGAACATTGGCTGACTCTCGACGTCGACGGGTTCAGGCTCGCGGGGTCGGGCCGGCTCCACCGGATGAAAAAAAACGAAATCGAGCCGGTGACTGATCCGTTCCGTGTGTTCCAGCCCGTTCTGGCTCCCCTGAAGAAAAGTTATCCCGACCGGGTGTTCCTCTTCGAGGTCGGCTCCCCCAGCCGGACCGAACTCCGCCAGGACCCCCGGCAGTATTATCATCTGAGCGGGTTCTTCCCCTCCGTCATCAGTTCGGTCCGGACGGAAAACAAGGAACCGCTGGAGCAGCTTGTCGGCAGCGGAGGCCGGGAGATCCATGCGAAGAAGGACTGTCCCGTCCACTGGACGCTGGATCTCCGGGAGCGCTCCGAGGAAACCTTCGAGAAATACGCGGAGAGCGACGGGGACGGTGGCGGCTTTCCGGTGGACCCGGAAACGCCTTCCGAGCGCCCGATCCTCTCCCGTGTCGCCCGTCTCATGGAAAACGGCCGCAGGCGCATCCAGCTGGTGATGAGCCTGTTCTTGACCTCTCCCGGGATTCCGGTGATCTATTACGGCGACGAGATCGGCATGGGCGACCACCCCCACCTGCCGGGAAGAAATCCGGTCAGGACCCCGATGCAATGGTCGGCGGACCGGAACGCCGGATTTTCCAAGGCCGACCCCGAAGAGCTCTACAATCCGGTGATCGACGACCCCCTCTACAGCTACACGATGGTCAACGTCGAAAGCCAGGAGCGGTTCGCGGACTCCCACCTCTGGAACGTCCGGAGGATGATCGAAATCCGGAACCGCCAGACGGCCTTGCTCTCCCATGGCCAGTTCGGTGTGCTGGAAAGCGGCCATCCGTCCATTTATGCCTTCTTCCGCCGTGCAGGAGGGGAGACCTGCCTTTTGATCCATAACCTGTCGAAGACGTCGGTGTGCGGGTATCTTAACCTGTCGGCGTTCGCCGGACTCGTTCCCCATGAACTCTTCGGAGACACGGTCTTTCCGAGGATTCCCCGGCATCCCTATCTGGTGACCATGACACCCTATTCATTCATCTGGTTTCGTCTCCTCCCGCCATCCGTGGGGAAGAAGGGCCAGAAGGCGGAGGGCAGGAAATGACGGACATGGTTTCCCATCCCGGATGGTACAAGGATGCGGTCATCTATGAAGTCCACGTAAAATCGTTTATGGATTCGAACCGGGACGGCTGGGGGGATTTCATCGGACTGACCGGAAAGCTCGACTACCTCCAGAGACTCGGCGTCACCGCCCTCTGGCTCCTGCCGTTCACCGATTCGCCGCTCCGGGACGACGGGTATGACATCCGGGACTACTACAAGGTCCATCCGCCCTATGGCACGCTGGACGACTTCCGGGGTTTTCTGGAAGAGGCACACAAACGGGGCTTGCGGGTCATCACCGAGCTGGTGATGAACCACACCTCGAACACCCATCCGTGGTTTATTTCCGCCTCATCGTCCCGATCCTCCCCCTTCCGGGACTACTACGTCTGGAGCGACACCCCGGATCGCTACAAGGGGACCCGGATTATCTTCAGTGACACGGAAAAATCCAACTGGACCTGGGAGCCACGGACAAGACAGTACTACTGGCATCGCTTCTTCCACCACCAGCCCGACCTGAACTTTGACAACCCCAAGGTCCAGGAAGAACTCCTCAATGTCGTCAAGTTCTGGTTTTCCCTGGGGGTCGACGGGCTCCGGTGCGATGCCGTCCCGTACCTCTACGAGCGGGAAGGGACGAACTGCGAGAACCTCCCGGAGACCCACAGCTTCATCAAGCGCCTCCGGAAGGAAATCGACCGTGAATTTCCCGACCGGATGCTCCTGGCCGAGGCCAACCAGTGGCCCCATGACGTCTTGCCCTATTTCGGGGACGGGGACGAGTTCCACATGGCCTACCATTTTCCGCTGATGCCCAGGCTGTTCATCGCCATCGCCCAGGGGGACCGGAAACCCATCACCGACATTTTAAACCAGACCCCTCCGATTCCCCCGTCTTGCCAGTGGGCCATCTTTCTCCGAAACCATGACGAGCTGACGCTCGAGATGGTGAGCGACCAGGAGAGGGATTACCTTTGGAATACCTACGCCGAGGATCCGCGCATGCGGCTGAACCTGGGGATCCGGCGACGCCTGGCGCCGCTCATGGGCAACGATCGCCGGAAGATCGACCTCATGCACAGTCTGCTCTTGACGCTTCCGGGTACGCCCATCCTCTATTACGGCGACGAGATCGGCATGGGGGACAACGTGCACCTGGGGGACAGGAACGGGGTCCGGACGCCCATGCAGTGGTCGTTCGACAGAAACGGAGGATTCTCGACGGCCGATCCGTCGGATCTGTACGCTCCTCCCATCCAGAACCCGGTCTACGGCTTCCAGGTGGTGAACGTCGAAAGCCAGATCCGCTACCCCACCAGTCCGCTGAACGTGCTGCGGCAGATGATCGAGGTCCGCCAGTCGAGCCCGGTTTTCGGCCGGGGTTCGATGACTGTCCTGCATCCGAAAAACCGCCACGTGTTCGCCTGCCTCCGGGAGTTCGGAGACGACGTGGTCCTGGTCATCAACAATCTTTCGGACCGGACGGAGTCGGTGATGCTGGATCTGTCCCGGTTCCGGGGGTATACGCCGGTGGAGCTTTTCAGCCGGACCCGTTTCCCCCTCCTCGAACGGGCGCACTTCCACTTTACGGTGAGCCCCTACGGATACTTCTGGCTGTCGCTCATGCCGCCCTCCCCGAAAGGTCGGGGCGGGGCCAAGAGCCTCCAGCAGCCGCGATGAAGCCGGGGAGACAGGTTGGGAAAGAGGGGGGGCCATGCGCATTCAGCCCCTTGGCATTTGTCTTCGGGAATGCTTTCGGACGCCTCAGGCTTCCGGAACCGGGGGAAAGGATTCTCCGAAAACCGTCCAGAAACGCGGGCGGTCTCCCTTCCGGGCCTTGCTTTCATAAAGGGCATGGTCGGAAAGCCGCAGGAGGAGGTCGGGATTATGGCAGGCGTCCGGATCCTCTGACGATGGGAGGGGAAAGAGGCAGACGCCGGCGCTCAGATCCACCATGACGGTTTTTCCCCCATCCAGCCGGACAGGTTGTCGGACGGTCTTTCCGATCGTCTCCAGGGTGGTTTCAAGATCGCGTCGATCCCGGACGTTCTCCAGCAGCAGGACGAATTCGTCTCCTCCCAGACGCGCGAGAAAATCCGTGTCCCGCAGGCAGGTTCTGAGGCGTGATGCGATTTCCAGCAGGACAAGATCCCCCGCCTTGTGTCCGCAACTGTCGTTCACCGGTTTGAAGGCATCGAGATCGATCATGCACACAGCCAGGGTGGTGCCCTGGCAGTCCGTCCGATTCATGGAGCGCTCGAGCCGCTCTTCCAGGAAGCGCCTGTTGGGCAGATGGGTCAGTGCGTCGTGAAAGGCCAGAATTTCGATTTCGGCCTTCACCGCCTCCAGCTCCTGGCGCTCCCGGTACCGTGCCAGTCCAACCCCGAGGCTTATGGCAAGCTCCATCAGGACTCCCGACAAAGCTTCGGTGAAGTGCCGGAGTTCTTCGCTCTCGATGACCAGGACGGCGGACGGATCCGGGTCCCGGCCGATCCGGACCGGGATCGCCAACACGCTCCGGACCCTGTGAAAGACGCTTCGCCGGTCATCCACCTCCTTTGTCAGCGCGGACGACCCCGGATCGAGCGGACCTTCCGGACGTCCGGATTCGAACACCCGTCCTGCCAGAACGGTTGGACAAAGAGCCCTCGACAGGGTGTGGGCCCCCGTTTCCGGGTCCCCTCCGCCTTCCGGGGGGGAAGGGCCGGCATCGGCCATGGCCTGTATGGAAAGGATGCCGTTTTCCCCCTCCCGCGTGACCACGGCAGCGCCGATCGCTTCCGTCTTTTCGACGATGTCAACCACAAGCTTCTGGACCATCTCCCGGGGATCATCGAGGTTCAGAAGCTCCCGCTGGGTCCGGAGAATGACGGTCTGGTATTCGAGCAGCCGCTGCAGGGCTGACAGGTCCGGTTGGGCCAGGTCGTTCTCCACGCCGAAAAGGTCTCCGATGGAAGGTGTTTTCCCGAAGGGGGATCGCCGGTTCAGGGCCCCGGCTTGCAGGCCGTTTTTCGGGCATAGGCCTGCCCGTGCCCGGGCGGCCGGAAGAATCCTGAAACCCGGGGATTATAGCATCGTTTTTGAATGGGGGGATCTGTTGCGTGAACGGGGGGGTGCCCGGACGATGCGGATAAGGAGGAGGACAAAAAGGGGAAGACCGTCACTTTCCGGTTTTTTCGGACAGGGATGAGGTGTCCAGAACCGTCCGGTCCCTCCCGTCGTTCTTGGCCTGGTACAACGCCCTGTCGGCCCGGGTATAAGTGGCGTTCCACGAGGTGTCCTGTTCAAGGGGGAAGGCTCCACCAATGCTGACGGTGAGGTCCCGGTCGAGAGGAGGTTCCTCCGGAGGCTGGCGGAAGGCCCGGTTGATCCGGTCACCCAGACGCTGGAGGGTCGAGGAAGAGAGTTTCCCCTGGCAGAGAATCGCGAACTCTTCGCCTCCCACCCGGAACACCCGTTCCGTTTCCGACCGGCAGTTGGCCTGGAGCCGTCGGGCGACGAGCCGGAGGGCGATGTCACCTGCATCGTGACCCAACGTGTCGTTGATGGATTTGAAATGGTCGATGTCGACCAGAAGGAGGGCGAACTGTCTGTGGAGGTCCCTGAACTGGGCGAAGGCTTCCCGCATGCATTGGGAGAAATGGCGCCGGTTGTGGAGTCCGGTCAACGGATCGGTCAGGGTTTCGCGAAGCAGCTTCCGGTTGGTGGCTTCGAGCACCTGGCGGACCTTCTGACGCTCTTTTTCCGAAAAGTCCCTGTTCAGTTCGGACTGCACCTTGAAGGAAAACAGTTCCACGAGTTCGACGACGTGGTTTCGCTGAAGGGTGCTGGACCAGGGCTTTTCGAAGAAGAGGGCGATATGGCCTGTCAGCCGTCGTTCGGGATCGAACAGCGGAACCCCGACGAAGGCTTCGTAACGGGTGTCCCGGGTGCTTTCAAACCGGCGGTAGACCTGGTCGTCGACATAAACCGCATGTCTCGTGCGGAGGTTTTCCCATTCGGCGTTTTTCTGTTCGGCATAAACCATGGCGCAGGGGGAGCCGGGCAACCGGAAGGACCAGCTTCCCCGGTCTTCTCCGTCCCGGAAGGATGCCAGGACCTCGACCTCGTCCGAGGCTGTTTCTTTCAGGCGGGCGACGAACACGAAGTCGGCGTCAAATAACCGGGAAAGAACCCGGGCCGCTTCCCGGAAAAACGGCTCTCCGCTCAGGGCGGATGTTTCCTGGAGCATCTCCTTCAGCACCCTGAAAGGGTCAAGGGTGCCCTCCGGCAGGGGGAGACCGGAGGGAGGGCGGCCGGCCAGCCGGACGAGCGTTTTCCGGGAAGCGGCCGACAGCCAGCCTTTCGCCGGTTCGGCGGCCCGGGGCGGGCTGATAAAATACCCCTGGACCATGTCGCACCCGATTCCGGCCAGGACCTCCATCACCTCTTGCGATTCGACCCCTTCCGCAACCACCGAGAGACCAAAATTATGGGCGAATTCGATGATTGTACGGACGATCATGGCGTCCTTTTTTTCGGTCAGCATCCGCATGACAAAGGATTTATCGATCTTGATTTCCTGGACCGGATGATTCTTGAGGCTCATGAAGGACGTGTATCCTGTACCGAAGTCGTCGATGGAAAGGGGCACCCCCCGTTCGGCGAGGGTCTGGAGATTCTCGCCGGCGCGCTGTGTGTCCGGGGCGATCGCGCTTTCCGTGATTTCCAGCATCAGATGTTCCGGACGGCTCCCGGTTGAACGGAGGATATCGTCGATCATCTCCGGAAGATCGGGATCCTGCAACAGGCGTCCGGACAGGTTCACGCTGACAGGGAGACGGGAGCCGTTCGGAGAAGCTTTCCGGGCGTGTTCCAGGGCGTTGGCCATGACCCATCGGGTCAGCGGTCCGATCAGTCCGGTCTGCTCGGACACCAGAATGAACCTGTCGGGCAGGAGGACGCCCAGGCGGGGATGTTGCCAGCGCACCAGCGCCTCGAACCCGGTGATCCGGCCGGTCAGAAGGTCGAGTTTGGGCTGGTAATGCAACAAGAGCTCGTTTTTGGCGATCGCATCCTTCAGTTCCGACAAAAGGCCCAGTCGCTCCGGACTGTGAAGGTTGAACTCGGTGCGGTAGATCACGCAGCTTCTGGTCATCCGTATTTCCTTCGCCCGGTAGAGGGCGATGTCGGCATGCTGCAACAGCCGGTCCGCCGTATCGGCGTGATCGGGAAAGGTCGCGACGCCGATACTGGTTTCGACGACGATGGAGATGTCGTTGATCAGAAAAGGGGCGTCGAGGCTCGCGTGAACGGTCCCGACGACGGTCTGGACCTCGTCGGGATCCGACAGGCGGGGAAGGAGAATGCCGAACTCGTCACCTCCGATCCGCGCGATGGCATCCGGCTCCGGCAGGGCCTGGCGGAGCCGCTGCCCGACCTGTTCGAGCAGAATGTCCCCCGAGTCGTGGCCGAGGGTGTCGTTGACCTCCTTGAAGCGGTCGAGGTCCAGCAACAAAAGGCCGACGGAAATGCCTTTTTCCTGGCAACCATGCACGGCTTTCCGGACCAGTTCGACGAAACGGCTCCGGTTGGGAAGACCGGTGACCGGGTCCGGCCCCGTCCCGGGGGGAGTTTCATGCTTCGGACGGGAAGACTTCGATACAGGACCCGTGGACAGGACCCGTTCGATCGCGGCCTGAAGCTGCCCGGGGTCGTCGTCCCGGACACCTGTCTGAACCCCCGCTGCCCGAAGACGTTGTTCCCGGAGCGGGTCGGACCCGTTGGACAGGTCGAAGCATGCAAGATTCGGCCAGGTTCTCTGAAGGAGGGTCCTGGCCTCGAGTATCTCGTCTGCCGGGGTGGACCCATCGGTGAACAGGATGGCAGGCGTATGGGGTATGGCATGGTCCGGGAGGTCTAAGGCGGAGACGAGACGGGCGATGTCGGGTGCGAAGCCGGCTGTCCGGAGGGTCGCGAGGAGACGGAAGGATGTTGTCTCCGACAGTCCATGCAACAGGCATCTGAGCGGTTTCATGGATCGTTCCTCACGTTGTCTCGCCCGTTCGAATTGAGCAACCGGGACCTGTCCGGCAGAGGGGTGAGGGACACACGGGATGGGCCCGGACAAAAAGGTCCGGCGAAAAAATAATGGTCGATGGACGAATCCTCCTCAAGGGGAACCGTTATTCCCGTCACGTGATCCAGGGCAATCGTCTTGCATTCTCTTCGGAACGAAAGCCAGAAGGTGATACCCGGGCAATTTCCCGGGCCCGGCCGCAAACAAGGGAAAATCGGTGGAGGATGTTCCCGGAGCAGGATCGGAATGGGTTTGTCTGCCTTGCGCACGCTTCCAGTGTGTTAATAATGAGGCCTTCCGTTTGCGGGGTCAAGGAACTTGCGCCCATGGAACAATCCGCCAATCAATCGGAAATCAAAGGGTTCGGCCGTTTTTGTGATCTTCGTCAATTTTATTGACACCTGTCCGGATTTGCGACACCTTCCGGGACAAAAAAATGCAGGCAAGAAGGGGGGGGGTTCGCGTTCCGCACCCTTCCCGGACACGCCCTGCTGGCGCCTTTTTTGCTAAAAGGACGAAAAAGAAAAAGATTGAACATCTCCAGATGCTCGGGAAAGCCGGAGAGCTGACAGTTGTGGGCGTTGCCCTTTCGGCGACGGGAGAGGTCCGGGTGCCCCGGAGCTTTTCACCGAAATGGCCCCAGGCGAGGGCCGGAACCTGCACAGACGGGAAGGAATGTTCGGATGAAAAAGATTGTTTGCGCCGTGTTCATTTGTGTGGCCTGGATCCTGTCCGGAAACGCGCCTGAGGCCTGGGCCCTGATCCCCGTCGTCCCCTTCACCCCCTCAGAGTATCTGAATGTGACGACCGGACCCGCCGGGTGCGGTCTGTCCTGCCAGTCCTCCACTACGGGAAACGGCGGACAGAACCTTTCGGTCGCCTCGCCCCAGCCGTCGGCTTCGGGCGCGATCTCCCTGCCGGCCGCGGGGTTGCCCGACCTCTCGGTTTCCGTCCAGAACCCGCCGAACGGTAACGCCACGGCCCAGGTCAATTACATCAACACCATCCGGTTCGTCTATACGGGTTCTGGCACTCCTCCCGCCGTCCTGTCCTCCTCCATCGCCTGGACGGTCGACGCCACCGTCCAGGTGCCGAAGGGAACCCCATTTTATGAGATCGGGGGCGGATCCAGCATCGGGGTCAGTCTTTCGACCTGCTACTGCCCCGAGCAGTTTGTCTATACGGACATCGCCCAGAGCGGTATATACACGCTTGCCAACCCGTTCAAGATTGCCGACGGGGGAAGCATCGCCTACGATCTCTCTCTCGACGCGTGGGCATACGGGGACACAGGCCTGACCGGGTCTGTGTCCCTCGACCCCGAGGTCGAAATCGGACTTCCGGCCGGATGGACCGGTTTTCTGGGGAGCGGGGGCACGCTGGGGTCTCCCCCGATCCAGGCGGCGCCGGAACCGCCAACGTTTCTGTTGCTGGCTCCTTTTCTGGCCTTGTGGATGCTCGCTCTGAAGGCAATCCGATCCCGGAAAATTCACCTGAAGGGACCCTGACAACCTTGTGACGGGAAAAGTCCAGAGATGGCGAAAAGGCTGTATGAAAGGGGAGATTCAAAAAGAAAAGCGGGCGGTATTCAGGGAATGGGGTTTGTGACGCAGATCTGATTTTTCCCCTGGTTCTTGGCCTGATAAAGCGCACTGTCGGCCAGCTCCAGGAGGTCGTCCATCTTCTGGACTCCGTCCACATAGGTGCCGGTGAGCCCGAAACTGGCCGTGATGGTGACCGACCCGCTTCCGACCAGGATCGGAAGTTTCGCGATGTGGCTTCGGATCCGTTCGGCGACGAATCTGGCCTGGGCGATCTCGAGGCCGGGCATCACGATGATGAACTCGTCCCCTCCGAACCGGGAGAACAGGTCGACCTTCCGGATCAGGGTCCGGACGCCGTTCGCGATTTTCCGGAGCACCTCGTCCCCCGCGTTGTGGCCATAGGTGTCGTTGATCGTCTTGAAGTCGTCCAGGTCGAAAATCAGAAGCGACATGACCGGATCCCGGAGGAAGGTCAGACGGTGCTGGAGCCCCCGGCGGTTCAGGATGGATGTCAGGGGATCGACGTTGGCTTCCCGGGTCACCTTCTTGTTGTGTTTCTGGATGACGCCCATCCGGCTTTCCATCGTCTGGACAAGGTTTTTGATATGGTCCATCTGGGACTGGAGCTTGGCGGCCTCCCGGGTCAGCTTCTCCAGTGTCGAGGAGACGCCCGTCGGGTCTTTCTTTCCGGGCAGGTCCGCTGTCCGTTCGCCGAAATTCTCCCGGGGATCCTCGGGATCGGACAGCCGGTGGCTGAACGGAGGCCGTCTGGCGGGGGGCGCCGGCGCCCGTGGATGTTCGTGCAGGCTGATGGGGGGCGGCAGCAAATCCTGCACCGGATGTTTCGGAGCCTGACGGAAGGGTTCTGCCGACCGGTTCATGGCCTGATCGAGGAGACGATTGATCTGGGGGTGGGCGGCGAGCGCCACCTGCTCGGAGTCCAGAATCTTCCGGATGGCGGCGAGGTCCGGTTCCAGGCTGGTGCGACCGGAAGATTCGGCCAGGGAGAGGGTCAGGTCCAGAAGTTTCCGGAACAGATCCTCCATCGAGGGGATGTCTTTTTCATAGAAAAATCGGGTGAAATTTTCGGGGGTGGGGGGAAGCGAGAGCTCGAGCAGCTTGAACAGGGCGTTTTTTGCCCGAGCCTTGGGTTCCTCGGATGTCAGCATGTCGGAATGTTCCTCCATCTTCCCGCGCAAGCGGTCGACCCAGCTTTCTTCGTCCTCATCCACCCCATGGGCTCCCGGAGACCCGTCGCGCGATCCCGATTCCCGGCCCGCTTCCCAAAGCCCCGTCAGGGGACCATCCAGGGGTCGGGTCCCGTCGGTTCCGCCGAGGATTCCGGTCCGTCCGTTCAGCGACCGGAACCATTATATGTTGAAGGGGGCGGTTGATCATAGGGGGAAATGTCGCCGGGGAAAAATTCCCGGCATCCCCTTCCGTCCGGTCTTCAGAACACCTGTCCGTCCCCTGGGGGCCGATCCGCACAGCTCTGGCGGTCCAGCGAACGGTGGGGGGGTCATCCGGCCGTCTCCTCCGGCTTTTCGGGGGGCGGTGACAGTCGGAAGAAGACCTGACCACTGCTATGTTCCCATTGCCACCGGCTGTTCTTGGCCAGGGAGACGTACTGGATCCCCTTCGAAACCCGGAACAGGATGGGGTCCAGATCCTCGTTCGGGTTGACTTCCGTCAGGCTGACGTGGAAGTCCGCTCCGTCAACACCCCCCCAGTCGGAAAAGGGGGTGGATTCGACGGAGTAGAGGATCCGTTCCATGACCAAGATGGCGTGGGGAAGGTCGTTGGGAACCAGAATGACGAAAAGCCCCGGCTCGATCACGGCCAGGAGGTCTTCGCTCTTTTCCCGGGTGGCCGTCCGCAGGAGCTTTCCGAACTTGGCCCAGAAGATCCGGGCGTTGATGTCCTTTTTTCCCGTGAGGGAGGGGATGCCGTCCACCCGGATGATGCCGATCGTGCACGGAAATTTCTGCCGGTTGAGGCGGGCCTGGGCCCGGCGGAATTCTTCGGCAAAAAATCCGAGGTTGTACAGTCCGGTGACGTCATCACGGACCGGGTTCGGCGACTTGGATGCGGACTCCCGGGTGTCCTTCAGGAGCGCCTCGATCTCTTCCTGCGACAGGACGGAAAAGTTCATTCTCCCGCTCCTGCCGGAGAACTCTCGAAACAGCTGAATTCTGGGCCCATGGTTGGTTGTTCCTTTCCTCGTTTTTTCAAGGCAACCGGCATTGGCGGATGATGGCCCCCATCCGGAAGGGCAATTTCATGCCGATGGTCCCGAAAAATAATGCAAATTCCGTTCCACAACTTCGGGTACGGGCATCCCTTTTGGCGCTCTCCGGAAGGGGAGGTTTTCGGAGATATCTCCCCCACCTGTAAATGGAATTTACAGGTGGGGGAGAGTCGATGAACCAGTCGAAAGATTCCGTCTATTTTACAGATTTCCTCCGGTTCGGGGAAACAGGACGGTCCCTGAAGAAAACTATTAAAAAGGAACGTATTCCGGAAAATCTTGCAGGATGAAGGCTTGATCGAAGTATGGACAGGGGGAGCGAGGCATGCGATCCTGGGGAAATGGCTGACTGGCGGATCGGGAGGACATATTCTGAAAAGAACCCTGAAAGCCCCTCCGGCAACCCCTCCGGAATCATGCCTGTCCTTTGCCGCCTTGTCTTTTGATGTTCGACCCGTTAGTCTTTAAAAAAGAGCGGGAGACCGGCCCGGTTCCTGTCACGTTACCGGCCCGTCCACACCCTTGTTCAACAAAACATGCATTCATCAACCCGTTGCGCTCCCGCAGACCCTCCAGCCGCATCAGAAAACGCGTTTGTCAATCTCAGGATCCCGACGTTTATCCGAAGGAGGTTTTCCGATGGAAAAAAGCCGACGTTCTCCCCGACCCCGCACCCGACTCCGGTCCGGACTCCCGGAATCCGGACCGGAAGGACGCCGTCGTGTCATCATTGAAAAAATCGCCCCCCAGGTGGACGGCGGCCGCTATCCGGTGCGGCGGGTACCGGGCGAGCCCATCGAGGTGGATGCCGACGTGATCGCCGACGGCCATGAACCGTTAAGGGTCGAGCTGGATGTCCGCGGGCCCGGAGAGGAAATAGGGATTTCCCTTCCGATGGTTCTTCAGGGGAACGACCGCTGGACAGCCACCTTTGCCTTTGACCGGACGGGAACGGGTGAGTTCCGGATCCGGGCGTGGGTGGATGAGGTGGCGCACTGGCAGGAAGGGTTCCAAAAGAAGGTCAAGGCCGGACTGTCGGAGGATTTTTCGCTGGAGCTCGCCGAAGGCGGAGAAATTGTCCGCCGTCATGCCCTGCGCGCCGAGGATTCGCTGATTCAGGAAGATCTGCTGGACTGGGTCTCCCGATGGGAAAAAGGGGCGGATTCCCCTGAATCTGTCCGGCTGGCTTTGGATCCGTCCATGGGGGCTCTGGCGGGTCGATTTCCCGACCCCCGTTTTGTCACCCGAAGTGAAACGGGGGTTCGGGTCCATGTCGAACGGAGCCGGGCTCTCCGGGGGGCGTGGTACGAATTTTTTCCGAGAAGCGCCGGGGAGATTCCCGGCCGGCACGCGACATTGTCGGAAGCGGCCGGCCGCCTCGCCCATATTGCGGCGATGGGGTTCGACGTCGTGTATCTGCCGCCGATCCACCCCATCGGACACGCCTACCGGAAAGGACCCAACAACACACCGGCAACCGGTCCCGACGACCCCGGCTCACCCTGGGCCATCGGATCGGAGAAGGGGGGGCATACAGCGATTGAACCCCGGCTGGGAACCCTCGGGGATTTCCGGAAATTTGTCCGGACAGCCCATGATGCGGGGTTGGAGGTGGCGCTGGATATCGCCTTCCAGTGCTCCCCCGACCACCCCTATGTCCGGGAGCATCCCGACTGGTTCAGGAAGCGCCCCGACGGCAGCATCCATTACGCCGAAAATCCGCCCAAGAAATATCAGGACATCTACCCTTTCGATTTTTTGACCGAAGACTGGCAGGCGCTGTGGAACGAGCTTCGGGATGTCGTGCTTTTCTGGGTCGGGGAGGGGATACGGACCTTCCGTGTCGATAACCCCCACACCAAACCCTTCGCCTTCTGGGAATGGCTCATCGGTGAGGTGCGAAAGACCGCGCCCGATACGGTCTTTCTGGCCGAAGCCTTCACCCGCCCCAAGGTCATGTACCATCTGGCGCATGCCGGCTTTTCCCAGTCGTACACCTTCTTTACCTGGAAGAATACCAAAAGCGAGCTGGTCGACTATCTGACCGAACTCGTGACCCCCCCGGTCCGGGATTTCTTCCGACCCAACCTCTGGCCCAACACCCCCGACATTCTCCACGACTATCTCCAGAAGGGGGGGCGTCCCGCCTTCCTGGTCCGCCTGATGCTCGCGGCGACCCTGTCGGCGAGCTACGGGATTTACGGGCCCGCCTATGAATGGTGCGAAAACGTTCCCGTCCGGGAGGGGAGCGAGGAGTACCTCCATTCGGAAAAGTACGAGATCCGGCACTGGCGCCCGGATCCGGAGCACTCCCTGGCGCCGGTCATCACCCGGATCAACCGGATCCGCCGGGAACACCCCGCCCTCGGATGGAACCACACCCTGGCTTTCCATCCGGTGGACAACGACCAGATCCTGGCCTTCACCAAGACGGATCCCCACAGCGGGGACTGGATCCTGGGGGTGGCGAACCTGGACCCGTTCAATGTCCAGACCGGATGGCTGTCCTTCGCTCCGGAGGGGACGGGGGGAGACCTTGTCGTCGAAGACCTGATGACCGGGGCGGTTTACCAATGGACGGCGGGACGCCATTTCATCCGGCTCGATCCGACGGATCCGGACGCCCTGCCATTTCATATTCTCCGGAGGATCCCGTGAGCCGGGGGGAGGAAGCGGTCCCGCTTCTCGAAAGGGCCGGCCCCTGGAGCGCGTTCCCGGAGTGGGCGGCCGATTCGAACCTTCCGGACATTTTGTCCGACTACCTTCCCTGTTGCCGGTGGTTCGGAGACAAGTCCCGGAAGATTGCCGCCGTCGCCATCGAGTCAATCCTCCCCCTGCAAGAGGCGGTCGAGCCGGAGGAGAACACGGTCTACCTCTGTATCCTTTCGGTCGGCTTTTCGGAAGGTCCTCCCCGGCGTTACCTCCTCCCCCTCGGCCAGGGAAAGGTCGGGGAGGGGGGACCCGCCGGTCCCATTGCCCGGGTTCCCGAAGGCCGTACCGGTCCGGGATATGTGACGGACGGACTGTTTTTGCCCCGATCCGGCCGGAAACTCCTCTCCCTTTTTGACGGCGGCAGACCGGATCCGGCGGGGCTCAAGGTGCTGAGGACACCCTTGCTCCCCGGTCTTCTGGAGAATTGCCCGCCGGATTCCGACGTCCGGGTTTTCGGCGGGGAGCAAAGCAACACCTCCCTCCTGTTCGACAAATGCCTGATCCTGAAATGCTTCCGGACTCTCGGGACCGGAACCAATCCGGATCTGGAGGTGGGGGCATTCCTGTCCGAGGCCGTTCCGCCCGCCCCCATTCCGCCGACCGGAGGTGCGATCACCGGTTTTACGCCGGAAGGCCGGTCGTTGACCTTGGCGATGCTCCAGGGTCTTGTGGAAAACGACGGAGACGGATGGCGCTTCATGCTGGAACGCCTGGGCGAAATTGCCCGATCCCGGAACTTTTCCCGGGAAGGTCCGGTGAGCCTCCGGCTCGACCGGATGATCGACCGTCTGGGTCGACGGACCGCCGAATTGCATCAGGCGCTGGGCCGGGATCCCCGACATCCCGATTTCGCCCCCGTTCCCCTGTCGGCGGACGATCTTGACCAGCTCGTCCTGTCGGTCGAAGGGAGACATCTCCGGGTGGACCGCATGCTCCGGGAAGCCTCCAGACAAGTGCCGCCGCAAATCCGGGGGTGGATCGACCGGTTTGCCGGCTGGTCCGGGAAGGTCGGAGAAACCCTTGCCTCCTGCCGACGGGTGTCGGACGGCGGGAGCCGCATCCGGTGCCACGGAGACTTTCATCTGGCCCAGCTTCTGGTGACCCCCGGGGATGACGTCGTTTTTCTGGATTTCGAGGGGGAGCCGGCCCTTCCGATCGAGGAGCGCCGGGAGAAGGCGTCCCCCTTCCTGGATGTCGCGGGAATGCTGCGATCCCTCCATTATCTCGTGGTGTCGTCGATGCCGGGAGAGCCGGATCCCGAATGGGAAGGATGGCTTGCCACGTGGCTCGACCGTCAGGCCGGACGCTACCTTCAGGCCTATCTGGAACGGATGGAGGCGGGCCCCGCCGCGCTCCTTCCCGGGAAAAAGGACGCCGACGCCCTGTTGACCCTGTACCTGATCCGGAAAGCCCTCTATGAAATCGAATATGAGTTCAACAACCGGCCCGGATGGGTCTGGATTCCCCTGGCGGGTCTCGAAGCCCTGGTTCTTCCGGCCGGTTTGCCGGGAACGGGTGCGGGCGAGCGACCCCCAATCGGTTCCGGCCCCGCAAAATGAGGGGAGGAAGGGATGATCCCGGGGGCATCCTCCGGATCCCCCCTCTCTTTGCGGCAAGAGGACCGGGCAAATCCGGGCGGTACCCGGCGGGGCCGGAAACAAACGATCTCCCGATTCCCGTTCTTCTTCGATTGCCGATGGAAACAATGGGTCCCGGGACGTTGCGTCCGGCTTGACGGGGAAGGCAGGGTGCCGGAAAATACAGGGATACAAGATCAGCCGGTGGGGCCGGTGGACCGGGAAGGCTCGTCCCTTCAGGCTCCTTAACCTGTACTTCCGTTTTCTTCCTATCTCCCAACCCTTTGAAACAGGAGGTTGTCATCGATGATATCCACAAAAGGCGTTGCCACGCATGGACCCAAGGACGCACTGAAACCCTTTTCCTTCGAGCGCCGCGATGTGGGCCCCGATGATGTTCTGATCGACATTGCCTACTGCGGCATCTGCCATTCCGACATTCACCAGGCGAGAAACGAATGGGGCCAGTCGACCTACCCCATGGTGCCGGGCCACGAGATCGTCGGCCGGGTTTCACAGGTGGGCTCATCCGTTCGCGGATTCAAGGTCGGGGACGTGGCGGGAGTGGGGTGTTTTGTCGATTCCTGTGGCGTCTGTCCTTCCTGCCGGGAAGGGGAGGAGCAGTACTGCGACCAGGGGCCGGTGTGGACCTACAACGCTGTGGAAAGGGACGGAAAGACAAAAACCTACGGAGGATACTCCCAGAAGATTGTGGTGAAGGAGAAGTATTGCCTCCGGGTGTCGCCGGATCTGCCGCTGTCGCACGTCGCCCCCCTGCTGTGCGCCGGGATCACCACCTACTCCCCCCTCCGCCATTTCGGGGTCAAGGCGGGCGACCGGGTCGGCGTCGTGGGGCTCGGAGGACTGGGTCACATGGGGGTCAAGCTGGCATCGTCGATGGGCGCCCATGTCACGGTTTTTTCCACCTCAGACAAGAAGGCGGCGGACGCCAAAAGGCTGGGAGCCGAATCGTTTGTGGTCACCCGGGATCCCAAAAACTTTGCTCCGCTCGCCAATAGCCTGGACTTTATCCTGGATACCGTCTCGGCCCCCCACGACATGAACGCCTACCTGAACCTTCTCCGTCGAGACGGCCAGCTTGTGTTCGTGGGTGTTCCCGAAAAGCCCATGGAAATCCAGCCGTTCTCCCTGATCGGCAAACGTCGGCGGATGGCGGCATCCCTGATCGGCGGGATCCGGGAGACCCAGGAGATGCTGGACTATTGTGCCTCCAGAGGGATCACCTCCGATGTCGAAGTGATCGGGGTCGACCGGATCGGAGAGGCGTATGACCGGACGGTGAAAGGCGACGTCCGGTACCGGTTCGTGATCGACATGAAGACCCTGCAAACCGGTTGACTGCCCTCCTGCCGGGTTCAAAAACGGCACGATGCACGATCGTCCTTCCCCTTGTGGCCCCGCAGACGGGAGATCCATCTCTCTGCGGGGCCTTGCATCTTTTGCCGATAAAACGTCGATGGGCGTTTCAAAAAAGGATCGCCCCCCCTTCAACCCTGTTGGCAATAAAAGCCAGTGAATGCAGTCTTCTTTTTCGGGACGGGGGTTCCGCCCCGTCTCGGACTCCCCGATACTGCCGCCGTTTGTCTCCCCCGGCTTTCTGGCTTTCGGCCGGACAATACCGTTTTCCCCCAGTTTCATCCCGGGCGCCCGGGGGGGGAGAGGCTTTTTTCCTGGCCCCCGTCCCATCGGCAGCGCAAAAAACGCCGGGGAAGGTCGATGATCCGGCCGGCGGGCGGCTGGTCGGCATCAGGGCCTGGATCTTTTCTTCCTTGCCCGGCCGGCATGACGACGGAAACAGACCCCTGGCCTTTTGCAGAGCGACTGGCTTGAAGAAAACAAGGAAGGGGGCATTGTGCGCACAGGACGATCAGGCTTAAACTCGACAGGACAGCCCGGAGAACAGGGACGCTCCCCAAAAACGGTGGGGAGAATGGCCGCATTCGAGCAGGAGGATGGCATGCGTTTGATGAACCGGCATTATGCCTACCAGAAATATGAGCCCCAGACCCTCTCCGATTATATTGCCCTGGACCAGTTTCTCCTCGCCATCGAGCGGAACTTCCTGCTCCATGTCGCGACAGGGCTCAATATGACCGTGGTGGGTCTGGCCATGTTCCGCTTTTTCAGTCGCCACCGAAACGACCTCTACGCCGGCATCGGCCTGATCGCTTTTCTGGTCGCGATCCTGATTGCGGGGAAAGGTCTTTACGACTACCTCCGGATGCGGTCCGTCTTCGGAGGGATGGAACGGGAGCTGGATAATAAGGTTGTCCGCGGGCGATTCCGGTAAGGGCGGAAAGCAGGCTGTCCGCCCCTTGCCCGGGTGCGGACGGTGGGTTAAGATGAATCATCCCGAACATTGTGTGGTTCCCGAAAATCAGGTTATTTTCAATCTGAGCGGTCTGGTTTCTCCCCCGGGGAAAACGTGAAGTTCCCCGGCCTATCCGGAGCGTCCCCATGGACCGCCTGAAGGCCTTCAAGCCCCCGTCCCCCCGTATCTGGATGGCCCTGGGGATGGCGCTGACCCCCATCCTGTTTCTCCTTGTCCTCTCGTTCTTCCTGCTCCAGGGAAAACGGCCCCGGATCCAGTCCGACCTCGCCGGGTTTTCCCGGATCGCCTACGACCTCGATTCCATCGAGCGGAGCCTGACCGCCCTGGCTTTCTCTCCGGCAGGACAGGCTCCCTCGAAGGGATATCTGATCCAGGTCCGGTCCGACGTTTTGGACATTCTCGCCCAGCCGCATCTTTTGCGTCCGTCCCAACAGCGGCTCCTGAAAAATCTTCCCGGCGTTTCCGGCCCCATAGCCCGCGTTCCCTCCTCCGTCCTCTCCCTCGCCCTCAAACGGACGTCCTTGCTGGACAAGGCCGTTCAGGAAAAACAGACCGAGCTC
>Ga0123519_10003493_pt1 | contig 25964 bp, 18 predicted proteins | sample YelNatPaOPRAMG02_FD_87396 | JGI IMG/M metagenome (GOLD analysis project Ga0123519, IMG submission 87396) | Hot spring microbial communities from Yellowstone National Park - Yellowstone National Park OP-RAMG-02 (version 2) | ecosystem: Environmental > Aquatic > Thermal springs > Hot (42-90C) ...
GAGGATAGACTAGTAGGAGCCGCAAAGCTTGCATTGGAGTTCAATATATTTCCAACTAACCTCTGCAAAGCAATCGCTGCGGCGCTGCACTTCGATCTGCCCACCGATCCAACAGCTCCAAAGCTGCAGGAACTTGTCCGCACTTTAGGACCTGCTGGTGCTTTACGCGAAGTGAGCAAACTACCGGAGGATTCGAAACTCAGCCGCGAAATCGTCAAATACTACGGTACCATCAAGGATGAGTTTAAACCTTAGCCTAGAGGCATCTCGACGCAAGCACAATGCTGGATTCCCAGCGTAGGGAGAGCTTATCACAGCCGATAAAACCAAGGAGACAACGATGTCGCACATGCTGAATGAGATTCACCAGCAACCCGAAGTAATCCGGCGACTCTTGGACTGCGAGATGGAAAACGTAGCCGGGTTAGCGCGAGAGATTCGGTCATGGGATGTTCGCTTTATTGTTTTGGCGGGGCGAGGCACCTCTGACCACGCGGCAGTTTACGGCAAGTACATTCTCGAAGTTAAGAACGGTTATCCCGTTGCGCTTGCCGACCCTTCCGTATTCACGCTGTACGATGCTCGGCTTCGAATGGAGCACGTTTTGGTGATTGGTATTTCTCAGTCGGGACAGGCCGCAGATGTTGCGGAGTACTTGGAAAGGTCGAAGGAGCTCGGAGCTCTAACAGTTGCAATTACAAACGTGCCGGGATCGCTGTTAACAAAAATTGCCCATCATACGATCCATTGTCACGCCGGAGAAGAACTTGGAATCGCCGCAACCAAGACTTACACATCTACCCTTGCTGCAATATATATGCTTAGTGCTTGCTTATCTGAAGATCGAGAGTGGGTGGAAAATCTGATTGTCTGCTCGGATGCTATGCGAGAGGCAATGTCACTCGAGCCCTACATTATCGATAGAGCGGAAAGATATCGATACATGCACGACGGCTACGTGATATCGCGAGGGTTTAACTATTGTACAGCCATGGAAATGGCGTTGAAGCTTGCCGAGACTAGCTATACGGGTCTGAACGCGTACTCGGCTGCAGACTTTCTGCACGGACCGATAGCAGCTGTACACGAATCCGATCCATGTTTCCTGATTGCACCTCCGGGCAAAGCCTATGCCAATATGCTAGATATTGCAAAGCGACTCTCTGAAAGGAATGCCGAAATAGTCGCGATCAGTAGTGAGACAGAGATCTTGTCTCTCGCCACGACCGCATTGCGACTAGATGTTACAGTCCCCGAAGAAGTTAGTCCACTAGTATACATAGTTCCGGGTCAGCTTTTCGCAAACTATCTGGCACTGGCGCGCGGCAATGATCCCGATAGACCGCGTGGTTTGACTAAGGTCACTATTACTAGATAAGGAAAACGAGTCAGGCAAATTACATGGCAAACAGAGAGCGTTTAACGAAAACATTTCTAGACCTTTTACAGATAAATAGTCCCTCCAAAAGCGAACGTGGGATTGCAGATTACGTTAAGTCTAGGCTTTCGGAACTGGGTTTCGAAGTCCAGGAAGACGACACAGGAACGCGGATAGGTGGGAACGCTGGCAACGTGATTGCTTTTAGGAGAGGAACTGCTACGTCGGGGCGTGCGATTTTCCTGTGCTGTCACATGGATACAGTCGAGCCAACGTCGGATCTTCAGATAAAGATTGCTGATGACGTTGTGCGTTCCGATGGTAAAACAATACTTGGCGCAGACAACAAAGCCGGCATAGCAGCGGTCCTCGAGGGTATAGAGAGTTTCCTCAGTACGAATCGCTCTGCTTCCGATATCCAGATCCTCTTCGACGTGAGTGAGGAAATCGGACTATTGGGAGCGAAAAACTTGGACAAATCCCTGGTCCGCGCAGAGCTTGGGTTCGTAATGGATACGGGTGCTCCGGTTGCAGGAATCGTTGTCAGTGCCCCGTCTCATGAGAGCATTCGGGCCGAAATTAGAGGACGCGCAGCACACGCTGGTGTCGAACCGGAGAAGGGAGTTAATGCTATCCTCGCTACCGCTTATGCCGTCTCGAAAATGCGACTGGGAAGAATAGACTCAGAAACGACAGCAAATATCGGTGTGATCGAGGGGGGAAAGGCACGAAACATCGTGCCAGATTCGTGCTTAGTACTGGGTGAGGCACGTAGTCGAAGCGAGGAAAAGCTAGTCGCCCAGGTTGAACACATGGTCAGCCTTTTGAAGGAGGAAGCTGCTAAGTGCGGAGCGACTGCGCACGTCGAAACAAAGCGGGAATATTCGGGATTCCGTTTCACCGAAGATGACGAAGTTGTAAGACTGGCAATCGAGGCGGCTCGCAGAATTGGGATTGAGCCAGAGCTGCAAGACGGCGGCGGAGGCAGTGATGCAAACGTATTCAACGAAGCAGGTATACCAAGCGTAGTTCTGGGAGTCGGATACCACAACCCCCATACGCCTGAGGAATTCATCCGTCTTAGCGACTTGGAGAAGGCTTCAGACTTGGTGTGCTCGTTGATTGCTGTAGCCGCGCATAAGTAGATCGAGCTGAATAGTTCTGCTAATTTATTCTTAAGGAACAATCGTATATGCTCACTACAGCGCGTGCAACTGTATTGTCTATCGATTCTGTGCGCGAAGACGCGCAGGAAATGACTGTTGACGTGGGCGGAGAACAGGCGCGCGCCATCGCATACACGAGCTTGACAGGGACTATCAACGTAGGGGACTGTGTGTTGCTCAATACTACTGCTGTAAAGCTTGGGCTTGGAACTGGCGGTTATCATTTTGTCATTGCAAACCTCTCTGCTCAAGAATTAACGGAACAAGGTCCTGGTCACATCATCAAGTGCCGCTACACACCGGTTCAGCACTCAGTACTGTCCGTAGAAGAGGAAGATTCTCCGGAAAGAGAGGCGATCGAGAAATTTCAGTCGTTAAATGGAATGCCAGTGGTTATCGGCCAACTCCACAGTCAGCTTGGACCGGCTGCGGCAGGGATCAAAAGGAAGACACAGCGGCGCGCACGGGTTGCTTACATAATGACAGATTCGGCGGCACTTCCCTTGGCGTTCAGCAGAAATGCAGCCGAACTCAAGAGCAAAGGCATCATTGATGTGACAATTACAGTCGGGCAAGCATTTGGAGGCGACATCGAAGCGGTAAATGTGTATACCGGACTCATTGCTGCGAAAGAAGTAGGTCGTGCTGATGCTGTGGTTGTCTGCCCTGGACCGGGCAACGTAGGCACCGGAACAACCTACGGATTCTCTTCTATTGAGCAAGGAGAAATAATAAATGCAGTTGCGGTTCTGGGCGGTGCGCCAATAGCAATTGCGAGAATAAGCTTTGCGGACCCCAGACCACGCCACCGGGGGCTTAGTCACCACACGGTTACTGCTCTTACGAAAGTGGCGTTAGCCAAGTGCACGCTCGTGCTTCCTATGATCGATCAGATGAAACTGGTGTCACTTCAGGAACAGATTGCTCACTCTGCAATTCACTATAAGCACAGGACGCGTATTGTGGATGGCTGGCCCGGAATTGATGAGTTGCGAGAGAAGGGGTTTAATCTAAGCAGTATGGGTCGCACTTTTGAGGAAGATCCAGAATTTTTCTTGTCTGCAGCCGCAGCGGGTGCATTAGCCGGCGAAATGCTCAAAAGATATGCATAGATCTGATAATTACCCAACCTTGCCGGCACTCAGCTGGGAAGGTTGCCTACCGATTCACAAGCTGGTAGAACTTACACGTTCGGCTCACACGCGGCGTCACAGGTGTTTATAACGTTAGTCGCAGCACACGTTGCAGAGCGGTTTTCCATCGTCCTAAACGCATTGCAGGGATAATCGCTTGTGTCGGTGTAGTATTCCGTTTCAGGGGTGGGTGGATGAAACAAGCGTTTTTGGCAATTTTACTGGTAGTGGCACTCGAGCTTATGTTTGGCGGCACATTGTTCGGAACAATCGAGAACAGCATTATTGACGTAGCACAGTTCGGCGCCATACCTGACGACGGCAAAGACGATACAAAAGCAGTTCTTGCCGCACTTGAAGAATGTAGAGCCCGGAAAGCGCTGTTATTGGTATTTCCGAAAGGGAAGTACGATTTCTTCGCAGGTTCTAATCCACGCAACTCCAATACTCTTTTCCCGGTTTCCGAACTGAGTAACGTTACCATCGATGGAAAAGGTTCAGAATTTGTGATACACGGGTTGACTGGCATCTTTTGGTTTGGAAACTGCCGGAATCTCACACTTAAGAACTTCATAATCGACTGGGACCAGCCTCCTTACTCGATGGGCAAGGTGATAGCCTCGCAAGGCAATCATTTTGATGTGAGGATAGAACCTGATTACACAGTTAAGGGAGGAGAGCCCGTCGGAGCGTTTATGGAATACGACCCGCAGACGCGGCTACCAATGCGGCGAGGACTGGACGAGTACTACACTGTTCAAAAGACTGAGCTAATAGGCGCAAATATCCTGCGCATCCACCTCAACCACGAAACACAAATCAAGCCCGGAGTACTAGTTCTATTACGGCACCAGGTTTATGGACCCAGTGCAATAGTTTGCAGTCGATGCACTGACGTATTAGTACAGAACGTTACTATACATACAGTCCCTGGCATGGGCTTTATCGGCTCTGTGTGCACAAACATAACGCTGGATCGCTTCAAAGTTGTACCAAGACCGGGTAGACCCATGTCCGCGACAGCTGACGCGACACACTTCTCCGGCTGCAAGGGTACAGTTACCCTAAAAGGTTGCGTATTTGAGGGTATGGGTGACGATGGGGCGAATATCAAGTCAGGATTGTATCTCACCCTGAAAGAGAGAATAGATGATCATACGGTTCTTGCTACACATAATCTCAAGATGGTTGATTTGCCCGACCCGGGAGACGTAATGGAGGTATCTCACACGGAAGACTTGATACCTTACGCGGCTGTCAGAGTTCGTAAGGCAGAACTTGCGCCAGGCGAAGGAAATATCCACAGGGTGGAATTCGAAGACAAACTGCCGGACGAGTTGCGCGAAGGCGACGTATTTGGCAATGCATCGCGCACACCCAGATTGCGAGCCTATGACTGTGTCGTTCGAAACAATCGTGCAAGAGGCATGCTTGTCCAAACTAGAGATGCTATTGTTGAGCGGTGCAAATTTATCAACTGCACGGGTCCCGGGATAATGGTGCTCACTGAGGTCGCGTACTTTTTCGAGTCAATAGGTACGCGAGACGTGGTCGTGCGCGATTGTTTGTTCGACAACTGCAACTACAGTGCGGCAGTTGGACCAGGAGCGCTCTGCGCAATGGCGTACCTTAAGAACCTCTCGTATCCACCAAAACCGGGGGTCCACAAAAACGTAACCCTAGAGAAAAACACTATTCGTCGATGCATTAACTCTGCTGTGTTTGCAGCCGGCGTAGATGGTTTAAGAATACTGCAAAATACAATTGAGGGAGCTTGCGAGGACGCGACGAGCGACACAGGTAAGTATGCCATTTACGTAAAGAGCAGCAAAGACGTGACAATCAAAGGGAACAGGATAGATCGTGGTAAGCAGGGAGCAAAGTTTGTTGATTCCGTAAAAATGGAGCCGGAGCCCCGATGACCATGGCAGCAACTAGAATCACGCTTCAGATTGCCGCTCATAACCGGACTGGGTGAAATGCGTTATCGTGGGTTTCCATCCAAGGCGTGCCAGTAGTTCTTCATAATCAGCAGGGGTAACCTCTTCCGGGCGTTTACCCAGCAGCGTTATCAATACTCCTTCGTAAACATTGGTAGCGTAATACCTACCCTCATACTCGGGCGTTGAAGTAACCACCATACCAACTCTTCGCTGCGCCATCATCTGAGTATCCTCGGGAGTAAGCGTATTTGTGATGATCGTCTTGCCGTCAAGTGCGCCCGACTCTGGCGTGGGCATGTATCGCTTAATTATGTGAAAATCTCCAGCGATGACATCAGCCCACTGGAAATACTTTTCGTATTTTGGGGTAGTCTTTTCTTGTTCCTTTCCCACGGGGTAAAGCCATTCAAACGGCAGTCGGCATATTAGCGGAAGAAACATATAAGCCAATATGCGAACCGTAGAATAAGAGCGCATCGGAATAGGTATGTGCAGATTGAACATTAGATCCCCGTAAATGACACTTTTGGCAAGTCTCCAAATAGCTTGTGCCATTCCAAAGCGATCCACCGCACAGACTACCAGCACGTTTTTCTGGCTAAAGTCTACCAAACCATTGTTGTGAAGATATTCTACCGTCCGGCGCTCCAAAGTGTTTTTGACCCCGCTTCCATCGACGACCGGTGTCACCTTGGCAATGCGCGCCAGATGGTCCGCATCACGTATGGTGTAGCGTTTATCATCTACCCACAGGTACCTGTCAATGCCGCCCAAGCCTATAGCGTCTACTTTCCCGTCAAGCTCGGCTATCAGCTCGGCGAAGCGCTTTTTGTCTCCGTCGGTTCCGATTCGCGATATCTCGAAGTCTTGGTCCAATATGCGCACAACTGACGTCTTATCTCGCTTAGATGAACCCAGACTCACGCTTACAACCTTTTTCATAAACTTCCTCGCAAAAGACAAGTCCCGTCACGATTGCGCGTAATCGGGAGCTAACCTAGCCTGTTCCGACTTATCTACCGTTGCCAATGCCTCCCGCAAGACTCGCATCAATTCGTCCATGGAGGCAGTGGACATTATTCTGTTTCTCAACACAGACGCGCCCGGTATGTATTTAATGTAATGTACGAGATGACCTCGCATTTCCTTTGCAGCACGTCGCTCGCCGTGAATCTCACACAGTAGCTCAGCATGAATAATAGCAGCCTGCAGGCGCTCAACAGGCGTAGGGTCTGGCAATTTCTCACCAGTTGCTAAATAATGAGCGATTCTGCGAAAGATCCAGGGATCGCCTCGAGCCGCACGCCCGATCATTATGCCTTCACATCCTGTAATGTCGAAAACTTTCGCCGCATCTTCAGGCGTAGCTATGTCGCCGTTTGCAATGACAGGTATCGAGACAGAGTTTTTTACGTCTGCGATTGCACAATAATCAACCTTTTCGGAGTAGTCTTGATCAGCGAAACGACCATGCACGATCACCGCGTCAACTCCACATTCCTGGGCGATCCTAGCCAAATCACATGCAACTGCTTCACCCCTTCTCCAACCCAGGCGCATCTTGACAGTTAGTGGAACTGACACGGCTTGGCGTGCGGCGATCAAAACATCCCTTGCCATCTTGAGGTCTCTGAGCAAAGCCGCACCTGACCCGCTTCGCACGACTTTTGGTACCGGGCATCCCATATTCACGTCCACAATGTCTGCGCCAGCTTCCTGCAGAGCCCTTGCGCCAATTGCTACCGTCTCGGGATCTCCGCCGAATACCTGAACGGAAACAGGGCGTTCCTCATCAGTCCAGTCGATCATTGTTTTAGTTCCCGGATCGCGAAACTTGATTGCATAAGCGGAAAACATCTCCGTGCATACCAGCCCGCATCCTCCCGCGCGCTTGCACATTATCCGGAAAGCGTGATTCGTAACACCCGCCATGGGTGCAAGAATCAAGGGGGGATCAATTACTACGTTGCGTATTAAGAATTTCATGTATACCGGATAGACCTAGCGATTGGCACGCTCGTAGATTATCCTTATACCTTCCAACGTTAACAGTTCATCGCAGCGTTGAATAGTGCGGCTGTGAGGTGCCACTAATTCTGCCAATCCACCAGTGGCAATCACCTTGGCGCCCCCACCCATTTCTGCCTGAAATCTTTCAACAAGTGCATCTACTTGCCCAGCTGTACCAAAAATGATACCGGACTGCACGCTGGTCACGGTGGTAGTCCCAATTGCCGTCTCTGGTGCCACAAGCTGCACGCCTGTAAGTCTTGCTGCTCTGGCGACTAACGCATCGAGCGAAGTCTGAATCCCGGGCAGTATAGCGCCGCCCAGATAGTCGCCTTCTTCAGAAACTGCATCCAGAGTTGTTGCTGTTCCGAAGTCCACTACTATCACTTTGCCTCCGTACTTCTCGTGGGCTGCTACGGCATTTGCGATCCGATCAGCACCGACATCGGTTACGGGGTTATAGTGGATCTTGACGCCAAATTCCACTTTTGGCGAAAGGACAAACGGTTCTACCTTCAAGTATTTTGTCGCAAATCTTGTTAGGGCATCGATAGCTGCAGGGACAACGCTAGATATCGCCACCCCGTCGAACAGTTCAAAAGCAAGTTCGCGCTCGGAAAACAATGCGTGTACTAGCGCAGCGTATTCATCCGCGGTGCGGCGAGCATTGGTTGAAATCCTCCAGTCTCCTTTGAGCTCGCAACCTGCAAATGCCGCCAGCGCAGTAGTGGTGTTACCGACATCTAAAACCAAGAGCATCTTACATTACCAAGTCTGTGATGGTTAAGGATGCGAGGGTCTGCGTAGCGAAAGTCCTCGGCACGGATATTATCGCGCTTTAAGGTGATGTGCGTCAATCAACTTGGGTGAGGAATAGTTGTGTCACGTAGAATCTACCGTCCGGGGCTAAATAACAGCCGACTCCAATCTCTCTGAAATCGGGATTGAGGATGTTTTGTCTATGTGTGGGGCTCTGCATTAAGCAGTGGTGTCCCCGGTCTACGTCTGCGATTGAGCAGTAGAACAAATTTTCCCCGAGAAACGCCCACTTTGGAATGCGACCGAGCCGTTTAAGATAACGATCCATTGGAGTTCGGAGATCCGGCGAAGGAGATACGTGATCAAAGTAGTTCTTCTCCCACATTTCCCTGCTGTGACGGCGCGCAACCTCAACCAGTAGCGGGTTGATCCGAAGCGGAACCAACTGCCTGTTTTTGCGTTCTGTGTTGATCGAATCGACAAAGCGCTTTTCACTTAATACATCGAAATATTCTTCTGTACCTGGCGCTATGGATCGAGTGGATATAGAGGCAACGATAGGCACACTGGCTTGAGCACTGGCATTTTGCAGCGTATGCGTTGCTGTACTCGTAGTAGTTAAGCCTCCACTGAGGACCTGCGGTACAAAGCACAGGACAAGCTTGATTGCAGTTTCCACACTCACATGAAAATAGTGCCGCGTTTTGCCACTGACTTTGAGATGGCGATAGCGACTCAGAGAACATGCAGGGCGTAGACGCAGGTCGCAGGAAAGGTTTTTTCTCACCGGTACGCGATATGCTCTGAAGTCAACGCCATGTGCTCGCCAATAATTATTGGAGGTAAATGCCAGGCTCTTGGTTAATAATGTTCGGGATTTATGGTGCAGCACATAACCTAATTGACAAGGATGGGTAAGCTAGCACCAATAAATCTTAGATCAAAGTATAAGGAGGAAAACCATGAAGAAAATCACACTTGCCGCTTTCCTGGTCGCTCTACTCGCAACTGTTGCCTGCGCGTCGGACCTAAATTTCGGCGCGACTGCGCGATCAATGGCAATGGGCGGAGCAGGAATCGCCTTGGGAGATGACTCCGGCACAACGGCGGTTCTAAATCCAGCTGCTCCAGCCTGTGCCGGTGCGAAGTTCAGGTTTATCTTCCCTGGCCTTGACTTCCACACTATGGGAGCGTCTTTCAGTGATCTACTGGACAGTGTTAACAAAATAGGAGGCGATGAGGACGACGCACTCAGCCTAATAAACGATTTTGCCAAGCGAAAAACGGGTCTTACATTCAACATGGTTACGGGCTTTGCTGGTCCTGTCGGTTTCACAATTGAGGCCCAAGCCAACGGCTTAATAACTCCCAGTCCGGAAGCAGCGAAATGGGCAACAGCAGCCCTGATGTTCAGAGATTCTACTGATGTGAATCTTACCGAAGTGCAAACCATTATTGACAACGCCAACTTTGATGCAGCTATTTCAAACGCACTAGCAGGTGACACATCTGCAGCCAACGCAGCTTTCGATGCCTACTTAGATGATCTAAACCAATCATATGTGGATGCCAGCGTAGTCTATGGGCCAAGTTTGCTTCTCGGCAAGGGGTTCAGCACCACAAACGGTAAGATGTGGCTCGGAACCAACATAAAGATCTTGTCAACCGAGGGCAAGCGTTGGCAAGTAAAGGGAACAAGAGTTGGTTCGCTAACCGTTTCAGGCAGCAACGTTCTTGCAGATCTCGACTTCGAAGCTGAGGAACTGCCCGGTGAGGGTCGAAAAACCACGATGAAAGCAGACATCGGCCTTATATACAAGCCAAACGACTCAGTGTGGCAGTATGGTCTGGTAGTCAATAACTTCGTGAAGCCCAAGCTTCGAGGTATTACAAACACTCAAGATGATCCGATGATTAGTGTTGGAGTAGCAGCTGTACTCGGACGGAACTTCCTATTCGCGGCGGATTTTGTGAATATTACAGGTGCGAACGATCAGAACGCAAAACTGCGTTTGGGCGGTGAGTTCCGATTGGGGAGACTGTTCGCATTGCGTGCGGGCTACTCCGGAAAAGAGTGGACCTACGGTGCAGAACTACTGGGACTTAACATAGCTTGGTCCGGCAGGTCAGCTCAACTCCTGTCGAACGTACTCAGATTCTAGGCATTCGGTAGAGTAGCTATACACAGAGGGCAAAACCGCACGGACGAGTGCCCCGGGGCTGGTTGTAAGGTACACCTTTGACTAATCGTGTACCGCACGCAGGAACAATTCCCGGGCGTACTCGTCCGTAACTTCTACCGGGTTTGTTTGTCGGTGAGACGCGTAGCGCGACATAATTTCAGAAACTTTGGGCCAGTCCGACTCCTTTATTCCGAATGCAGCTAAGTTGCACGCAAACCCACCAGACGAGCATAACTCCTCAAGGCGTTTAGCTACGTCGTCCGTGCCCATTGCGCGTCTGACCTCGTCATAGACCGAAGGAAGCTGCTCCATATTGAGCCTTATTGAGTGAGGCAAGAGTGCGGCAATTGCCTCAGAGTGCCGAATCCCGGAAAAAATGCATATTGCAGGCGCGAGGCTATGTGAAGCACCCATCCCCTGTTGCATCGCCAAACCGGCGAAGTACGCACCCAGGAGACAGTCGAGCCTTCCATCAATGTCTTCGGGGTCACTTTGGCAGCGCGGCAGACCGACTGACAGTTTTTCTACGGCAGCCAGTCCCATGTGACGGGTATATGTGTTTGCCTTGGTGGATACGGCACTTTCAATAGCATGAGAAAAGGCATCCATGGCTGTGGTAGTAGTTAGATACGTAGGACAAGAAATTGTGAGCTCGGGATCAAGAACAACAACGTCTGGCGTCATGAGCGGATGCGCAATGCTGCGCTTTACACCGGCACTAACGTTCGTTAGCACAGAAACGCGGCTAGCTTCTGATCCGGTGCCAGCAGTGGTCGGAGCAAACACTTGCCCCAGAGGAGGTTTGGTCAATTCTTTGCGTTTGAGTTGGTAGTCTTCTGTCAACCCTTCGTGGACTGCCATAACTGCAGCAGCTTTTGCACAGTCCATGACGCTTCCGCCGCCAATTGCAACTACCACGTTCGCGTTAGTTGCCTTTGCGAAGCCGGCAAGTTCATCCACCATGTCGACCGTGGGCTCCGCCGTGACCGACTCAGAAATGAATGTTTCTACGCCCAAGGAGTTTAGATCACGGACAAGGCTTTGAATCTGATCCGAGTTGTGCAGTCGTCTTCCGGTCACGATGAGCGCTCGGTCGCCCAATCTAGCTGTTTCCGGAGCAATCATCTGGAATGCGCCTTTTCCATAATGTACTATCTGAGGACTGGTTATCTGTGCTACAGGAGTAATCATGTCTACAACTCCCTAAGGAGACGCTTGTGTTTGTCGGAATAACTTTAACTTCGCGAGCCGTGCTACTTTTACCTTGCCGTACAGAAAACCACTTGTTGTCGTGAGTTAGGCTCTCTAGGTAACGCTTGCCCAACGAATCACAAGCTGTGCACCGCCACCGTTGTAGGGTATAATACTGCACGACAAGACGCCTTAGGAAACGGTGGGGTGTAAGCCCAGAACTCAATCTCAAAATTCAAAACTGCTAATGGTGATTTCAGATGATGCGTATTGCGAGCTTCAATGCCAATTCTATCCGAAGTCGGCTTGCGTTAATTCTGGAATGGATGAAGGCAAACGACTGTGACGTGCTAGCGGTTCAGGAAACCAAGGTGGCCGACGAGGAGTTTCCAGTAAGCGAGATAAATAGCGCCGGTTATGAGGTGGTTTTCACGGGTCAGAAGTCCTACAACGGCGTGGCGATTCTGTCGAAGGAACCTCTCGAGGATGTGCAAAAGGGGCTTGGCTGGATGCCCGAAGATGAAGAAGCTCGAGTTATCCGTGGTAAGCTCAGGGGAGTGACAATCGTGAACACTTACGTGCCCCAGGGAACAGCCGTCGACTCGCCACGGTTTCAGTATAAGATCAAATGGATTCGTGGTATGCGAGATTATTTCGAGCGTGACTTCAGCCCTGACGATCTGATTGTGTGGGTTGGAGATTTCAACGTGGCTCGTGAACCTATAGATGTTTACGACCCGGAGGGGCTCTATGGTAGCGTGTGCTTCCACCCGGACGAACATAAGGCTCTGGATTACGTAAAAGACTGGGGATTTGTAGACATCTTTCGAAAGCATCATCCAGGTGAGCCGGGTCATTACACCTTCTGGGATTACCGAATCCCGAATGCGTTTAAGAGGAAGATGGGCTGGCGACTTGATCATATTTGGGCTACACGTCCGATGGCTGAGTGCTCTGTTGATTGCTGGATTGACACAGAGCCGCGAACACGAGAAAAACCATCGGATCACACATTCATCGCCGCAGATTTTGACGTAAGTTAGGTGTTTACAAGACGTTAGCTCTTTGGTATAATTAGCTTCGGAGACGTGGCCCCGTCGTCTAGTGGTCTAGGATGCATGGTTCTCAGCCATGAGGTCGAGGGTTCGAATCCCTTCGGGGCTACCAAACTTGTCGTTTTGCACAACAGTGCAGGGGTCCAAGCCGGCGTAGAACTCGAACTCGACGGACTTGTCCGGTCCGACGGTTGCTGATTTGAGTATCGTGTCGGCGAGGGCTTCTTTTTCTTCCGCTGTCGCCTGCTCGAAGAGCTCGGCGAACCTTGCAAACAGCGCCATGGCTTCGTTTGGGTCCAGCGGATCCCGCTTCATCTGTTTGCTCCGTGTGCGGATTTCAGCCAGCTCACTCTTGAGTGTCGCCTGCTGGTTCTCAAGCTCTCTAAGCCTGGCCTGCACGGAAGTTCCAGCAAGTCCTTGTTCAACCGCGGAAACGAGGCGCTGGATTTTGGCGTCGATCTCGGCCAGCCGCTCCCGCGTTGACGCCTCTTGAGCTGCCAACCCGCCGCTGTCAGGAGCATCAGCTCCGACTTGCGAGGCGGCTTCGCAAACCAGATCCCTGTCCCATACGAGCCTGTCGATGGTCTGGAGGAACACCCTCTCAAGGACCTCCGCATTGATCCGCTTGACCTTGCACGGGTGGCCGCGATACTTGGACAGGCGATAGCACTCGTAGTACGGCGTGAAGGGCTTGCTCCTTTTCGGATGGTTGGTAGACTTCGGGGTCATCCGACAGCCGCAATCACGACAATGCAACTTGCCCGTCAGGAAGTAGTCGTGGTCCATCGAGAGCCTAGGCTTTCGGTAGCCCGCGGCGATTATCGCCTGAGCACAGTTGAAAAGCTCCTCATCTACTAGAGGCTCGTGAGTGTTGGGAATCTCGATCCCGTCATAGTGGATGTGCCCAAGGTAGGTTCTGTTGCGGAGTATATAGGCGACCTTCTGCTTGTTCCAGACGTGAGCATAGGGACCTGCCGAGAGCTTGGGCGACTTCGGCCCCTTGGGCGGAATGCCCAGGGCGTTCATCTTGTCCCGCACCGCCGCGTGCGACTTGGTCCGCACGAACGTTTCGAACATCATCTTGACCGCGGGCGCCTCGACCGGGTTGGGAATCAGTTTGCCGTCCTGCAGGTCGTAGCCGAAAGGAACGGTGCCTCCGGGCCATTTGCCGCGTTTGACGGTCGCTATCATCTTGTCCTTGACGCGTTCTGCGACCATCTCTCGCTCAAGCTCCGCGAACGTCAGGGCGATGTTGCGCATAGCACGCCCCATCGCGTTGGACGTGTCAAATTGCTCCTTCACGGAAATGAAGCTGACGCCGTGGTCCGAGAAGATGCGGTCCAGGTCGAAGAAGTCGGCCAGAGATCGCGTGATCCGATCCAGCTTGTAGACGACCACTACGTCAAATCGGCCGCGCTGCAGGTCTCGAAGCAGCATCTGCAACCCCGGCCTATTGGTGTCCTTGCCCGAATAGCCAGGGTCTTCGTACCAGTCCGTCAGCTCCCGATCCGGGTGGACAGTTCTTACGTATCCCGATATATAGTCCTTCTGGCTTTCCAGGGTGTTGTATTCCGCCCTCGCCTGCTGTTCTTCCGTCGAGCAGCGCACGTACCCGACCGCCCGCACTTGGGTAGTCGGTTCTTCTCCGGCGCCCCGCCGTCTGATCTTTCTGCCTCGTATCAAGTTCGGTGCCACAACTTTTCCCAACGTTTTCCCACCTTTCTTTTGTCTGCACGGGGTTCGGCCGAGCCGGCGGAACTCCGACAGCTCGGCCCACCTCTTTTTACGCAAGGAAAGTACCCTCAAACGGAACTCTTCCAGCGGACTTGCTAACCGCTCGGCGTCTCCGACCGGAAGCACAGAATCTCAGATAGTCTTGGCATGCTTTGGCGTCCAGCGCAGGATCCCAAGCTTCACAACCCTCTCCAGCGCTTCCTGGAAGCTGGATGCGCCGACCACGCGCCAGGTCCTCTGCCTTAGTTGTATCAAAGCGCTGCGACCAATACCTATGCGCTCAGCCGTCTCCCGAACGCAGAGTCCGTCGGCAAGTGCCCTTACGCACTCGATCTGACGTTTCGTGGGCGCCTTGAGCCTGAGCTTCCTTACATAATCTCGGAAATCGGGCGACGCCAGCCTCTGATAAGCATTCAGCAGCATTGCGGGACTTGGATCGGACGGTGCAAGCAATCCCATCGACACGGCATTCGCTACCGCCTGTAGCGTATGTCGAGCTCTTAGTTTTTCTCGGATGCGATTCCTTCGTCCCGCTACTGTTGATTCCGGCACGCCCATATCACTGGCGATCTCTTTGTCTGTTTTCCCAGCAGTCATTCCCTTGAGTACTGGGATTTCGCCTCGGGAAAGAAGAGACTGATCGAGTCTGACGTTAACGCACCGTCCGTCGAGCGGCAAGAGATGTTTCCACTCGGATATATCCTTGCGAAACCTCTCGAATGCCTCGTGAACGTCCGATGTTCGCGCACGTTCCATCGTCCTGGAAGCGATACCCCGTATGCTTCCGACTGAAACCTGCCAGCGGCTTGCGATCTCCTCGTTAGACAGGCCTTCTTCCACCAGCGCGAGGTAGGCAAGCTGCCTTAGGCTTATCCCTTCCGAATTGATCCGCCGGCGGCCATTTCTCCTGCATGTGATCGCAGGCAGGTCAAACGAACACTCATCGAGGAATCTGAGTTTGAGTTTGACGTGAGACCTTCCTTCTCCGCGGCTGATACGAAGGTCTTCGATGAGAAGCTCGAACACTGTTCTCTTTTCTTCGGGGTCCATCTCCTCCCAGAGACGAGGAAAGTCTCTTAGCAGCTCCAGGGCGCGGGTGAGTTGGGCTGACGCGTCGGCGCCGTTAGTCTCTTCGGCATCGAGCTCGGCCAACCTGGCTTCGATCGCAGAAATGCGAGGGGAAAGCTCTTGATCGCATGCCCTTAGCATCTCCTTAGATACAATGCGATACTGCTTATGTCATATAGACATGTTAGATTAGATCAGGTCGCCACGACCAGTTGTCGCTGCGCCCCATATACTGCCTCAGCGTCCTCGGCCACGTTGGGCTAGCCTCACCGCGACCTGTGCAAGCAGCTCGGCAAGAAGCTTCATCGGCTCAACTGAGGGGGTGGTTCCCTTTCCGCTTCCCAACACTCTCACCTCCTGCATCCACGGAGGCTGCGGCGAGCCGATGCTCCACGCGCCGTAGTATCCTCAATACATCCGTATACCGCCGAGCCATATCCGGAGTCTCGACGTATACTGTCCGAACGCGATATCCCTTGCGTACCTTGCGGCCCACTGAAGCCCTCCGTGAGAAGTAGTTTCAGTGGGCGTACAATGTGAGGCGATGTTGGACATTGTGCGTGTGGGGAAAAGTTTTTTCGTTCGAGTTGGTTGAGAGCGAACTCAGGCGGATCTACACGGGGAATGGATGCGGGATTCCTGGAAGCAACCTATTGATACAGGGGATGCGGGTCTGGTGGCCGGGGCCTCAAAAGCTGTTTTCTAGCGGACAGCCTCGAGCCGCGCGGCGGATGACCGCCGACACAGCCTTTACTTGCTCTACGCTATAACAAATACAGCGGCCGCGCCGCACAGGACTGAGCAAGCCTCTTTTCTCGTATCGGCGCAGGGTCTTCTCGTTTACGCCTGCAATCTCGGCTAGACGCGCCCGGGTGATGAAACCTGCTGAACCGGCGTCGTCCTTTGCGGCTTTACCTCGCGCCGCCAAGACAATACGGCTGAACGTCTCTTCATCATCCCTGAAGAGCCAGTAGTTTCGACGAGCAGGCAGCCGGGTGCTTGAAAACGTTTGCGCACGCTCCGAGGGAATAATGCCGTTCTTGGCCCAGTTGCGAAGCTGCCAGGGACTTATCGATACACCGAGCGCAACGCTCGCCTGCAGAGCCATTTCATTGATCTTCAGGTAGCCGGGGTATTCGGAACACAGGAGTGGCTCGTTCCGGGATCTGCTCGACCTAGCTCTTCCCGTGCGCAAGTTATCCTCGGCAAGCACATCAGAAAGACCGTCGTCTGCCTCCCAGCCCAGGTCGATATCATCGGGCAGCTCGTCGTCCTCAGGAAGCTCATCGAAAGTCAGCGGGGTCCAGGCCGCGTCCGATCCGCCCGCCAGTTGGCCTACCAACACAAGCAGCTTCTGTTCGATGTAGTGGGAGAAAGCGATCTCCCTATCCCAATCTACAGGCGCGGGCGACGGCAGAGACGAGGTCTTCTCTATGTGTTTTCTTACGTCGTCTGGCATTCTCCCGACCATAGTGAACCAGCGCGGGATTGCCAGTTCTTCAGGACGCCTCTTGAAGTAGTAGTCGAACCGAAGCAAAAACGCGTCGAACGCCTCATCGACCATTGAGCGAACGTCCCGACCGTAAGCGCCCCTGATCTCCTCCCGGTTTGCTTTTCCAACACGGAACACCTTCGCCACCAGGTGATTCAGAAGCGGCTGGTAGGCGGACTTCACACGGTCGCGAAACGCCTTCTCCTTGAACAGCGGCGTCAGCGCCTCAAGAACGAAAGGCCGCTCTCGACAAAGATGCACAAGATAATCGCTTACTTGACGGCTTGCATTGCTGCCTCCACGCTTCATCTGCTGATACCGCACCATATGAGTTATCCCTACTCTCGGTAGAACCAGAAAGCCGCCATACTGGTCCCGGAAACGCATTAGCTCGTTCCACTCGTCCTCGAACCTGCCGACAAATGCCGCGTCGTCGAGCTTGTCCAGCTCTTCGTAGGAACAGAGAATCTGCATCCCGACGGATTCAAGCACGAAAAGCACAGACTTGAACGTTTCCAGGAGTATGAGGTCCCACATTGCGCCGCCGTACACATCCGCGCGACGCATTTCTCTCAACTTCTCCACGATATCCGGACGCGTCAGCACCATAGCGGTGCGCAATGCCGGGTAATAGAAGCGTGCCGCAGATTCGCAGTCCTCCTCCGTCCAGCGGTAGTAGCCCTCGAAAGCAGTCAGAATATCCCTCGTCCACGGACTCAGCACGTTGTGGACGGCAAACACGTAGACCTCGTCCTTGTCCGACGGAAAACAAGGGATTCCCATGCGAATCAGCTCAAGCTGTTCCGGCGTAGGCTCAATGGCGCTGAACTGCCGATGAAGCTCAGCGTATTCCGCATCGGTTGGAAAATGGTCGACTTCTTCCCACACAGCTTATCGCGCCTCGCTCTAGCGCCGCTCGAATCTCAGCTTGGCCGACAGGGCACTGAGACGCATTGTAGGGCGCCAAATGACCGAGCTCACATCTATCTAAATGCGATACCAAACGCATCGCTGCTCGGGGCTGCGAGCGGGTCGTTTTTTGCTTACTTGCCTCTTGCCTCATTGGCCCGCGCATTTGGTTTTCGCTTGCCTGCGGCACGGGCGGAAGCGGCGGAGGAAGGAAGATTGCTGTCAACGCTGTGAGTAGGTAATCAAACCAGCCGCTGTTGCCTGCCTCCGTTAAGCCGTTAATGCGCGCAGCGCTCCAGGAATTGCCGACAGCGTCAGCCAATCGGCGGTTCGGGTTCCGCTCCACACTTGCGTGCACGCCCAGTAAGTCCGATGAAATCCTCTGATTGCCAGGGCACACCTTGCGTACGTTGTCCGGCCCGGAATCCAAGGTGGGCGCCCTCCGCCGGTGACATCTACCAGCACGGGCCTCCGACAGCCGCACACGCCTCCCGGCTCCCCGAGATGCGCGCCGGCTCTCTCGGGCCGGTATACTCGAACGAGGCGCGACGAGTCCCACGCCGCTCATACCAGACCCTCCGAGCATACGATCCTTATCACAGGCGTCTCGACGAGCAACTTGGAGCGCCTTTCCACCCAATCCCGCATATTGTGTTGGTGGTAGATCTCGGAGAGACTGCGCAGCAGGTTGTCGCCGACCACCGCGTTGCGTCTGAGGCGGTTCAGCTCTTTGTTGACGGCCGACGTGACAGGTCCTCTGAAGGCTTGTTCGAGAATATTGATCTGTGTTCTCTTATCGCCTCGCGCCTGGGCGAACTGAGTTCGCAGCTCGCGCAGCACGTATCTTTGTCCCTGCGAAAGGGCCAGGGTGAGGTCCTTTTGTGCTTGGCGATGCTTGACTACCTCTACAAATCGCCGTTTCGCTTTCATGATGCCGGCGTTGTAATCGTCCGGCAGTTTGGCCGTCTCAGTTTCCGGACCGCACTTGATAAGTCCGAGAATACGCGGGATGTCGCAAGTTATTTCGTTTCCTTGAGGGTCCACCAGCATCAACTGCAAATACGACTTCAGGTCGTTCCTATCCGGGTAGCCGCTCTCGCAGAACACGTACATCCCCTTCGTGGCGCAGCGCATTGCCGACCGAACCCCGTCAGGCATCGAAGCGATTCGTTCGAATTCAGCCGGGTTTTCTCTTCTAAGCTGCCGAATGATCTCTTCCGCCTCGTTCAGGTCCAGCAAATCGTCTTCGGCGTCTTCGAACAGACTGAGTTGCTCGCCCTGTGTCTCGTATATCGCGTAAAGCGCTTCCTCATTGAGCTGTTCCGAGCTGTCGAGGATAGCGGCGTCCTCTCCAATCGTGTCGTGAATCTCCTGGATTCGGTTTTGCAGTATTTGTCGCAGACCCAGGTTGCGCTCGATGCCGACCTCGGGCAGAAAATTGAACCCGTAGATTACGTCGTGTTCGCTGCCGATGCGGTCGATGCGGCCAAACCGCTGAATGAGCCGAACGGGGTTCCAATGCAGGTCGTAGTTGACGATCTTGTCGCCGTCCTGGAGGTTCAGCCCTTCCGCCAGCACGTCTGTTGAAATCAGCGTATTAATCTCGCACTCTCCCGGCTGAAACTTGTAGGCAGGGTTGGCCTTGGGTGCGAATCTGCCCACCACAAGTGCGCGGCTCTTTTCCGAGCTATACATTACTTCGATGTCGCCTTTGCATCCGCCCGGGTTGAGGTTGTCGTACAGGTATCGGGCCGTATCGGCGAACTGAGTGAATACGATTCTCTTGCCCCGGCTGAGCGGTTCTTGGCCAAGCCTTGCGATGAGCGTCTGAAGCTTTGCGTCCTTTTCGGGCGTGATAGGCTCGACTAACTCCAGCAAGTACCTAAGCACGCCTACGTCGTGCTCGATCGCCTTGCGCAGCCGCGGCAGGTCGAAATCCTCTGCCCTGTAGCGCTTGCCGGCCTCCTTAAGAGCATCCAACAAGTCTGTTTCAGACTCGATGTCGGATTCGTACAGGATATCCCTGGCTTCATCGCCGGCTGGGACTATTCCCTCATCCAAGGCCAGCAGAAATCGCTCGTGTGCTCTGAGCAGTCGCCTGATGGTTTCCCGGAAAGCGTAAACGCTTGACTCAAACCGCTTGAAGAGCAAGATTCGGATAAGGCCGCGCAGGTTCGCTCCTGCGCGCTGCAGGCTGGCGTAGGGTTCCACGGTCTGTTTATCCGGGTGCACGAAATGCCACAACCCGTATCTGGCGAAGCTAAGTTCGTCCTTGTGCAGTCTGTCTGCGTTCTTGATCTTGGGTCTGCCCAGGGCTTTTCGAATCTCCTGATAGAGTCCCTGGTAAGTGTCTTCGATACTGTACTCGATCGTCTCGAGCCGGCGTCTAGGAAAGAACTGATGCTTGCCTCCCACGACTACGTAGGCCCGCTTCCTTCCGTCCCTGTATTCCGAAAACCTTGAGGGGTCTATGGGTTCGTGGGTGTCGGCGTCGAAACCGTACCACCGCAGAATGTGATTGCGGGTGCGGCGTACCAGAACGTGCACCAGGATGTCCGGCAGCTTCCTCCGTTTTTCCTCGATCAGCTTGAAGTATTGCCGAAGATCGGGTGGGTCTATCGGAAGGTCGGTCTTGTCGTCGTGGTGGAACAGCTTTATCTGATGATACAGGTCCCACGCGGTCTTGTTCCGCGGTGTCGCGGTTAGAAAACAGCACTTCTTTCCCGAAGCTAGGAACGCTTCCGCAGCACGATAGCGCAGAGTATCGGGATTGCGCAGGTTGTGGCTCTCATCTATCAATACGAAGTCCCGGTCGCGATACAGGCCGTTCTCGGGGTCCAGATACTCCGCCACGCGGTCTTCCTCGCTTAGGTATCCCATCGAAAGCACCCGAGCATTGAGATCATACGTCTCGTTGTAGCTTTCCCACATCTCCACCAGCCCCGCCGGGCATATTATCAGGGGTCTGGCGTGTTCGGTTCTTTCGAAATGTTTGATTATCGCCGCGCCGACGTAGCTCTTTCCCAAACCGACCACGTCGGCCACAAACGCTCCGCCGTAGTCCCGGATCATCTGCACACACTGCTTGACCGCGACCTTTTGGAAGTCGGCCAGAGCCGAAGTGATGTCGTCGTCCCAGAGCACCTCTTCATCGGTGTCCGATTCGATCCGGTCGCGCACCAGCCTGTAAAGGGTCTTGAGGTAGATGTCGTATGGGCGCACGAGGGAAACCGCCCACGACTGCTTCATCTCCCGCATCAGGATCTCGTCGAAGTCCTCAGCTTCCGCCCAAAGCTCGTCGAACCATCGCACCAATTCCGCGTGGTTATCATTGCCCTGGACGATCACGTTCAGCTCGGTGTTATGTGCAACGCCGGAGAGCGTCAGATTGGATGACCCGACTATGGCTATGCCCTTTTCGTGTTTGTCTACGGGGTTGCCTGCCGCGTCGTAGAGGACGCCGTAGTCGAAGATGTAGGCTTTGGCGTGGAGTCTGCCCTTGGTGTAGACGCGGACTTTCAAGCGTTCCTCTTCGATCATCCGCGCGAGGTTGAGAATGACTTTCTCGTCCTCGTCCGACTGGTCCATCAGTTCAATCGACTCGCGCAATGCTCGCGCCGTCGTATCCACGATCCGCTTTGACTCGACTTTCTTGGTATACCGCTGCGATTCCGCGGCTTCTTTTGCCATCTCGAGCGACTTGTAGCCTTCGACGAGCTGTTCGAGGGTTTCGCGATTAGTCGTGTTGCCGATGAGAAGACGCAGCTCTGAAAGTTTCGCAAGTTTGTCCGCCAGTCCTTTGAGCCCGGAGACGAAGAAGTAGCCCACGGCAAACCGCGCCGCACACGATGAGTCGAGCATGCGGGCTATGTGATCCGCCAGGATTTCTCTTCGGTTGTCTATGATGTCGTGTGTGGGCATCGGCTATTCTTCTTCGTCCTCCCGGGCGTTTATATCGAACGGCTCTCCTGTCGCGAGCCACTCGTCATAGGTCATTCGCGACTCCCGGCTGTTTCCGCTCTTCGCAATGAGGCCGCTGCGATCATACACTCTCGGCTTTCGACAATCTCTTAGTTACTAAATCGATTATAGCTTCGTATACCGCATCCCGCTCTCCCTGCGTTAGACCGAGAACGTCGAATACCACTTCGTCGAGGGCCTTACGGTCTGGTTGCCTAACTTCCTCGTAAACCGGCAACATTTCCCTTGTTGTCAGCGCGCGAAACCGGTGACACATCAGCACAGTCAGATCAGTTGTGAGGACCCCGGGATCTAGAATAGGAAAGCGTTTTATGTCTATACCCTCGTTCTTGATAGGACCGCTTCCACCGCCGTACGCGCGCCCGAGTACTTCTTTTGCGAGAATGCTCAGCGAGCAGATGCTGCAACTGGCGACAGGTCCTTGATGTGACGCATCCGATGGCAAGATCTCGAAGAAGTTGTGGTCCAATTCCACAGAGTGCGGGTTAGAATATACGTTATGAAGCTGAGCGTGCATCATAGCCCAGGCTATATCTCCATTGTGCGATTCCCCGAGATCCCACCACGGGCGTCTGGACCGGCAAGTTGCACGCTTGTGAAACCCTTGAGCTTCCCCCCACTTCACATATTCAAGCGCTTGTGAGCCATGAAGCCTCGTGCGACTCTTGTGGCACATGAATACTTTGTAGCGCAGTGTGGCAGGGTCGATGATAATGGTGCGGGACTCTCTGGGGCTTACGAGCACCGGTCTCAGAAACTCTTCTTCGATGCCCCACTGCTTGATCTTCTCTTCGTCGAGGTAGAAAAACTCATTGCACCCCGTCGTGAACCCTCTGCGCACTTCGGCTATGTCGCCCAGCCGGACCAGCTTGTCCTTCCCCTTCTCCAGAATGGTCCAGTAGATATCCGGAGCGCGCAGATACTTGCCGCCCCACTTGTCGCCGACGTATTTGCCGACCTTTATAAACGGTCCCGAGCCTTTCTTGCTTGTGGTCTCCGAGTCCTCCTCGTCGCCCACGGGCTGGTCGAGACCTCTTTCAAGCAACTCGCTCTGCGGTATGACATGCACCCTGTATTCCGGAGTCGATCGACGCTGCTGTGCCTCCTCTATCTCCTGGAAAACGACCGCCGACAGCACCTGCTCGAAAGGCACCTTGAACATCACGAACCGAGCGTCATGCGCCGACCCGGCGTTTCTCTGTTTCGCGGGTGCGGAAAGCAGGCATATGATCGTGTTTACATCAGCACTTGCAAAGGATCGTTTGACTTGGTTGTCGATAATGAGCTTCACATGGCACTGCCTGAGCAAGAACTCCTGCAGGTCCGCGCCGTAACCAACGTCCAGCCAAGAGTTCGACGTGATGAAAACGAATGATCCGGTTGGATTGAGCAGGTGCAATCCGCGGAAGTAGAAGTAGATGTAAAGATCGCTTTTCGCGTCGATCTTATTTGCGGCTTTGTGCGAAGCGGGCTTGTATCCAAAGAAGTCCGGGTGATCGCGATACGTGGTCAGCGCAAGCTTATCCTTGTAATCGCGCTTGTTTTCGACCGTGACTTTCTCGCGCGGCAGGCGAGGATCGGATATGTTCTCCTGCCTCACGTAAGGCGGATTGCCGATGACGATGTCGAACCCGTTTTTGTCGCCATGGAAGACCTCCGCAAAGGCTATCCGCCAGACAAAGGGAATGCGACTTACACTGCTTAGTTCCTGCTGGGCGCGCCGGAGATCAGCTATCTCGGCCTCTTTTTCCGCCCGGAGCATCTCGACTTTCTCGTTGTCGGCCTGCGAACCCTGATCGGGCTTGTCGAACCCGCCGTCGCCGAAAGAAGCCTGCCGAGACTGTGAGCCGATGCCGGCAAGCTGTTTCTGGGCGTTAGCGATCCGGTCCTGTAGAATCTCATTAAACAAACTCCGCTCAGCCTGAAGCGCATCTTGAACACTGTGGAACTCGCAGTCTCGGTCGCAATAGTAGAACTTCGCCTTCTCCGCGCCCAGTTTGGCGATACGGCGCTTCATAGAAGCCGAAAGCCCGGACTCAGCCAAATGCGCCAGGTCGATTCCGGCAACTTCCTGGACAAGGCTGTCCCCGCAACGGATGTTGAACGTAAAGTTGGGAAGCAGCGGTTCGCTGCGCACCGCCAATTCCGACTGCTCAAACTCCGCGTCTATAATCAGCGCCAGCCACAGCCGAAGCTCGGCGATATGACAAGCCCACTCCATGACGTCCACGCCGTAGAGGTTGTTTCCAATAATCCTCTTGCGGCGCTCATAAGCGCTTTCTTCGGATTCCCCTAGGAACCTCTGGGCTCGAGTCTCGAGGTCGTCGAGAATATGCAGCATACCCACCAGGAACGAACCCGATCCGCACGCCGGATCCACTATCTTGGTGTCGCGCAAAGTCTCGCGGACCAGATTCCACAAGCCGGCTTGCTCCACCGCTGCATCGCTTGCCTGCTTCTCATTCGGCTCCAGAGCAAACACAAGCTCATATAGTAGCTTGCGGTGATCCGCGCCGATTCTGTTCGAGAGATTATCAACCAGCGCCAGGCGACACATCAGGTCTATCTCGGTTCGCGGAGTGTAGAAAATGCCCGCATCCCCGCGCTCCTCGGCTTCCTCGGAAACGTTGACCAGGCTTTCGTAAACCTTGCCGATCATCTCCGGGTCGACAGCTACCTCCTGGTCGAGCGGACTGTCTTCCGCGATCGTGAAGTTGTAGCGATCCAGAAAATCCAGAATCCGCTTGAGTTGGGCATCTGAAATGTTGAAAGGTTGGCCCGGCCTGTCTAGATCGTTTTCGCTGAACAACCCACCGTTGAGATACGGAGCCGTGCTCAAGACCTTTCGCACATCGCCGGGGATGTATTGCGTCCGAGGCGTATTGAGCACGCCTTTGTCGTTGTTGAACGCGTGGAAAAACAGCAGCTTGAGCCACTGCTCAAAGAACGTATCCCTCGGCCGCCCGGCATCCTGATAGGCATTCCAATACGACCGGATGAACTCGGTATCGCCACCCAACCAACGTTTGCGTTGGATGAAGTAGATAAACATCAGGCGGTTCAGAAAGCCGAGAGCGTAGTCGTGCGCCCATTTCTTGTCGTGTATTTGCTTGGAAAGCTCGGTCTCAAGCGATCTGAATACGCTACAGTAATCATCGAAGAATTGCTTCGTCACCGCTTCGACATCGAACGCCTCGTCGTGTCGCTGCTGAATCTGCAAAGCGGTGACGCCGAACAAGCTCGGGTCTATCGATGCCGCGTCTAGAAGCAATATCCGCTCGGATGCGGTTCTGAGACGCTCTTCCGGACCGATTGTGATCCTGCGAAGTATCCGCCGTTTGTCAACCGTCGGTTCGTAGCGGACGTTCACGAAGTGCCACCGCTCCTGGAGAGCATCGCTGAAAATAAAAAGACTGTAGGGATGGTCTCGTATCAGACGGTTTATGAGGATGCGTTCGTCCGTGATGCGAAGTCGACCCTCGGAATGTAGCCTGCAGTATATAATGTGGAAGCTGTTGTCTTCGCCCGCAGTCGCGAACAACACCGGGTTCTCAGCAATCGCAGCTCTTGAACTGTCTGTCCACGAACCTGTCGGAATGGGCTGATCCGCGCGGTCATAATTGAGCTCCCGCCAGAAGAGCTCCTTAAGCGGCTCCATACCGCGCAGGTTGTACAGTAGCTTTTCTACATCCTTACTCGCCTCAGTCATCCTCCGCCGAACTCCCGCTCCTTTGTAAGCTTGGCCGGCCCCGCCTACTCGCTAAAGCGAATACGACCCGGACTTTTCCTATATACTACCTGCTTGGACCATAAGCAGTCAACGCGCCCTCGCGACGCTTCTATAGGCTTACCATACATGTGGTACACATGGGGGACGGCAGGTGAGTAGCAGTGAACAAGGAGAATAGGTTGCGGACAGGGACCGTAATCTGGTATTGGTTGTTTTGCAAAAATCTAAAACC